>Ga0180217_1000094_pt1 | contig 199154 bp, 70 predicted proteins | sample eDN3rd37CBELigOP_FD_128521 | JGI IMG/M metagenome (GOLD analysis project Ga0180217, IMG submission 128521) | Enriched Organic Plus compost microbial communities from Emeryville, California, USA - eDNA 3rd pass 37_C BE-Lig OP (version 2) (version 2) ... | reverse complement strand
GAGGAGGAGGAGGAGGAGGAGGAGGAGAAGGAAGGAGAGGATATGGATCCCGTTGCTCAAATGGAAGCGTTATATCAGTCGATCAGTGCATCACTTGCCGATCTCACCGCCGAGCAGCGCGAACCCGCGATACAAGATAAAGTATCTCACCTCAAAGATGCAGAAGAGGACTCGATGGTTGACGGACGGAAGAATTCCCTTTTTCCAAATCATCCCTCACGACCCTCAGCCGAACCTCTCATTCAATCGGATCGTTCAATTTTCACGGAGATGCTCCGCCACGAGCTGGAACTAAGAAGCAATAGTCGCCAGAAGGGTCTCTTCCTGATCGCTGACTTCTTGCATAAGGCGAACCCAGCACTCCAAAGAGCCAATGCGAAGAAACGCTTGCAGAAAGAGTGCGGCGCAGCCACCGAAGAAGATACGGATGGAGCATTACGGGACCACAGCAGACTGATCGAGAGCGCCGAGCTCCTCTTGCCACCCGCACCTGCCGAAGAGCTACCTTCGTCCCTGTTTAACGACTTCCTCTCAGCCGGAACGAGCACATCACACAATGCTCAACAAGCTCACTCTAAGGGCAAGGAGGTTGACGCTTACCTTGCAAATCTAATCGGCACTTTGAGCATCGCGAAATCTGAGCCCTCCTCAGCTGAAACAAGACTTCCGACGTCTCTAGATGAGATGACGCGCCAGCTGTTGGGATTGACGACAGATGCGTCCGAAGCCGCTACTCTTGCTGGCGGAAACATCTCTGGCACGAAGTCACTGGATGATCTTGAACGTATCATGGCAGACGCTCGCAGCTCTCATGCCTCTGGGTTGCAGGCATCCGAACCAACGGGACCGATGCTAGCTGGAATAAGTGCATTGTCGTTCTCTAACAGCTGGGAGGATGCGCATGGCAACCTTCATGATTACGTAGAAGAGGAATGGGAAGTCTTAGAGCGAACAACAGGGCTGGGCTTTGGAGCTTCGCGACAAGTTGGTATGGGCCTGAAGGAGATGATGGAGAACACAGAGCTCCTCGAGGGAGAGAATGGAACAAGCCAGGCAGTGCCACGATTGAAGCCAGTGGTTGAAGATTCCACTGCGGAGGATACAGAGCAACTCTCTCGATGGCAACGTGAGCTCGAATCGATAGCCAAAATTGCCGAAGATGCTGCCTCAAAACTTGTCGATTCGCGTAAGCAGCTCCGTGAGCAGACAACTGAAAAGGTCAAGTTTGCGGCTCAGCAGATTGAAGCCCAGCGTGAGAAGGCCCTCAAAGAACGTCAGAAGGAGAACTCTGAAGCATCCAGCATGGACAACGTTGGCAGCCGTAGTACTACAGCTGTCAGCGATGACGAGGTGGAAAATGATACTTTACAGGCAATTACCACGATGAAGTCCGGCGCACCGAAGTCAGAGCTCTTGATAGATGAGAATGAACTTAGCGAGGCGCCTACCCCCTCCCGAGAGGATGGGACAAAGCATCAAGTAGAGACACACGAGCGTGAAGGGCCAGTCAAAGTTATCCTTCGAAATATGGGAAGTAATTATGCACCTTCTTCAGACTCAGAGGATACTGATGATGCCAGCGACACTGAGACCGAACCCGACGGAGACTTGGATGAGCAAGAACTCCTGGAGGCTGAGGAATTGCTAGGCATCGAGGAACACGGCGACGCCGCAGATGTTGACACTGACATCGATGATGACCATGACTCAGATGCAGAGGATGCCGAGTTCCGGGCGGCCGAGGAGGCTCTTCGGGCTGCACAGCAGGTACATGAACAGGTTTATTCCGATGCACCACCCGTGGGTCCCGTACACGAGCCAGCCTACGATCCTACAGAAGATCTGCCTCATGTAGATCTTGAAACTGATCCATATGCATCAATTCGTGTACAGCGCGTCAAGCGCATTGCAGATGCTGAGAGCACGCTATCGCGCGATCCAACGAAACTTCAGTCATTGTATTCAGCACGGGAGGCTTCGTCTAACGCAACATTTGGACCTCGCCTATCCAAAATTGTCGACGCGATTGCATCGGCTCGAGACGGTGAAGATACGCTTCCGCTTGGTGCGACGACTCACGGCGAGATTCTGCGTAACAGCATGGTAACTGATGCATTGCTGGAGGACTCGCAGCAGTTTGAATCGGTATCCGCAGCAGTTGCTGCGGTATCATCTCTGCCTGGCGAAGAGCCCGTCATTGATGAGTTCGAGGCACAGCTAGTTCGTGAAATGCAGCGAAAGGCACGACTAGGAACTGGAGCCGCTGCCGAGCTCAGCAGCGATACTAACTTGAGACTGTTCACAAATCCGCCAACAATTCCAGGGGCCGAGATGCGTGGTGTGGCAATAGATCCAGAAGATGCCTGGGCTGCTGAGCTTGAGGACACCCAGCGCAATCGTCAGCGCGTTCTGCGAACGATGCGCGTGCCAATTGAGCAAGGTGAGGTAGAAGAGATCGTAGAGGTTGTGGAGGAGGATGATGAAGATGATGACCATCGACCTTTCGATGCTGACGAACTCAACGAAATCTTATTAAGAGCATCACAAAATCTTGCTCAGATGGATGGTCAGAGCGTAGCGATCGATCGCTTTGAGCGTGCTGCAGCTCGCGTCGCGCTTGGTGATGTAGCAGCCTCGTTCGCACAGGCACTGAGCCAACACGGAAAGGACTCCACACAAGAGTAGACCTAATGATGCGAGCCCTCTGGAAAATATATAAAAAACATCAAATATTCTTTATAGTAGATGTTTCCTCAACTGAAGTCACGGAACTACGGATCTGGATGACGCTTGATGGGAAGTCGATAAACTTTGGAAGCGTTAAAGGACGTCATCCGTGAGGACGGGATTCATCTTCTTTCGTCCAGGGGAGGATTTTTTAGACTTGCCATTGGACTTGGAGACTCGGTTTCGCTTTGACTCTAGCGTTGGATCGGGGATTCCGTCCAGGGAGCCATTCCACACATCATCATCATTGAGCAGACTATGGATTCCATCGGATGCCGGGGCTGATTTGGCTTCGGTTGTGGGATGTCCAGCAGCGCCGCGAGATGGAACCGCTCTCTCGCCTAATGTCTGCATAGGGATTTCTATGTCTTGATGCGCTCTCGGTGCAGAGGCTAACGCTCTTGAGGGTCCTAATGCGGCTTGGGAAGGCTCACTTCCTACTTGAGACATCGGCGAACCAACATCAGCATCTTCTTGTAGCAGCGAATACGATTCCGTCAGTGAACCAACTCGCCTCAGGTACTCAGGAGGGAGCTCACGTTCAGTATTTCGAGTCTTGCGCCAGAGTTCACCAAATATGAGGAGCGCTGGAATGGTGAGAGCCAACCAATATCGGACTGAGTTAACAGGACCAAACAAACCGGAGAAGCACAAAGCCGACTGGAAGTAACCAAGCCCTCGTAGGAAAGCAGGATAGCGGATCACCTTCCACACACTAGCAAATTCAGTATGCCTGTAATAGTCACGAAGAACAATGCGAAGGGATAGCAAGTAGCCGGACAGCAATTGGGAAGGTGTACTCAATGCTGTCAACGCAAAAGTCAGCGAGAGCAGCGTTGTTACCTTTTCTGCTTCTCGTTCTGAGGCTCCACTTGCAATCGCACCGCGGCTCACAACCTCTATCGCAGAATCATAAAGTAGAGAGTAGAAGATAACTGCAAAGACAATGAGTCCAGTGGTAAATCCGCTTGTCATTGCTGTCATTATTATGAGTCGCTCTTTACCAACTGTAATGTGGCTACCATGTGAGACCTGAGCCGGGTGATCAGATGAGCTGCGACTTTCATGCTCCTGCCAAGGGTTCTCATTATTATTGGCCGATGGTGTGGATTCAGCTCCTCCTTGACCCCTGCTGGTGTATCGCGCCTCCGAGTGCATAATGATTCGGTACTTTGAGACTTCCTCGAGCAAACTGAACACTCCGAATGATACGACAAGGTAAAGCGGTATCAGCGAACCGACGGGGCGATATAGTATGAACTGGTCATTATCAAAGAACAGGAAGCTGTAAATAGCAATAGCTATGAGACACAGCATGAGCTGACAGCAAAATATCATTACTCCCGCTGGGGAGAAGCCTTGAGCGAATGCGAGTACGACATCATCGATTGGAAGGAGCACTCGGTTTCTCCACCACAAGATTGCGACGGGGATACATGGGCTCAGGAGTACTGGATAGACAAGTGCCGTCTTTGAGTTTGACATAATGCCCCAGGCAGCCCATATCACCACCTGCATGAGAACGAATACCCAAGATGCACATGACAGAGAGCAGTAACCTCGCGAGGAGTGACCTTGCTGGTCGGGCAAGGATCCTTGATGAATTTGAACTGGAGAATTCACCATATAACTTGCATTACTTCTCTCGCCGTTAACTGGTTGCGTTTGTTGGCTCCGCTGCTCCCTAGCTTCATTCAGATTGGCTCCAGGCAGAGGTGATAGAACAAGATCGTTGGAGGGTGACTCCGGGAGCTGGCTAAGGAACGGTCGAATTGCTCTAAGTTGATTAGGACTAGGAAGAGATCCGTCTGAGTGCAGGCCATGCCCACCTTGCAGTTCAGGCCTGAATTCGGAGTACACCGGTGTCGCAAGAAGCGCACCGAGCGGTGCCCGCATTGTTGATCGTGTTGATAAGGAAGGCTCACGAACCTCTGCTTCGCTGATCTTTGAGTCAATGTCTTGATTGCTGGTACCTAGAGCGAATAGCGGATGCAGCTGAAAGTTGCTTCCCAGCAATGGATTGTTCTGGGGAGTCGCAAGCAGCATTGGATCTTCCTCACAGCCACTCAGAGGTGCGCCGCTGAGACTCGGCGGCCCGAGGCGCAGCGTAGGAGTAGGCAGCGGAGTCTCATTTGTGAGCTCTTCAAGCTTCGGGCCGAGCATTCACGGCTGAGCGAAAACGAAGTAAATCTCGGGTGCCAGGCCCGCACGTCGTTACCTGAGATGTTGGATAGAAAGCTACGCCAGCGACACGACCTTAACCGTCGTACCACACGAGAGTGACGTGTATCTGTGCTACACGGCAGGACGGAGGAGGAAGTGCAAACATGGTTTTTGTTAGTATTCATAGCTGATAGAAATAAACACGCCAATATAACACTATTACGTAATTCTATGTGAGCTGGAAGTACGAATCCAAGTGCTCTATGCTGAGCTATGCAAGCGGATGCAACGCAAAATAGCTCAGTTGCCTGTATATTCCTTCGAGGTTTTTTTCTGAACTTCGTCCACCATCCTGTGGTCCAACAGCATTTAGTGAGCCAGCAAAGAGGAAGCTACCAAAGGTGAATTCATGGTGAGCGTGCACCATTGTCCGCATCCTATTGGCCTTGCATGTGGATGCTTTATACAAACAAGTAAGGCTTCTATTGGATTGGAAATAGAAATCGGCTATGCGACAATCAGCCCTGATGCATTCGTGCGGACGTAGACTGGCCTGGCATCATTGGGCTGGGCGATGACCTTTGTGTTGGTTTCAGGTGGATGTATGCGCTATGACTGGCGTCACATTGCCTGACGGGAAGATACGGCCCAAACAAATCTCAACAGTGAGATTTCGTGGAGCTTCATTCTGTCCAGTAGAAAGGTAAGCAATAGAAAACAGGATTTGGTTCATTAAGAAGTCTGTACAGCGATCTCGCATGACTTATTTCCACAGGTATACACGATTCAAAAGGGCAGAGTGGACCCATGGTTGCTGATTACCCTGACTTAGCGCATAGACACGACGACGCGTGTGGAACAGAACATTTTCGATGTCTAAGTTGGGGTCAGGCAGGAACTGCAGCAGAGCTTGAGTAAATAAGCCATTGTTCTTATTTTCACTGCTACCGTCAGCTGCCGTATGGCCTGGTGCGGCTGCCATAACCATCATGGCTTGGCCCTTCGGGTACACGGCTGAAATACCATTTTTCTGAGGAATCGCGGTCGATGCACTACCACTCTTGGAACCAGCTCCTTTCAATGCAGCCTTGTTCGTCACTGGTGGTCTGAACGGATTGTTGCGGCACGCATCAAGAATAATGATGTTGATCGTGCACGAGTCACTGAGTGCATCTATGAGATCTTGCGCGGGGAAGAAGCTCTTCATGAAACTGGCAGGATCTGACGAGGCGTTGACGTTGTTGAAGCCTTCCGCAGCGAGTTGAGAATTCGTGTAGTCCGTGTGCAGGAAGTAGTTCCGTCCCAAAATTTCGATTGCATGTCCAGCGTAAAAAAAGAGCGATAGACAAGTCTCATTTTTGTACTCTCGGAGCTTTCCGAGATAACCCTGGACCAGTGATTCAAATGCTGCACGATTGGCCACATCGAGCTTCAGGGTAACATCAAAGCCGCATTTTTGCAATGCCTGAGCCATAGCTCGTCCGTCATTTACAGGATTCGCCAATGATGCGCCCACTTCTTTGTAGTTCGAGTTCGCCACGATCAAGGCGAATTTGTGCTGAACCTTGACAACGAGATCCTGGTCGTCATAGGGAGATGCATATGGTGTTCCAGTTGGCACTTGCGCAGCAGCATTGTTTACCTTTGTTGTGACTGCCGTGGAAGGCGGTGCCATCGGTCGTTCTGGCACATACATCATGGCGAAGGCCTCCTTTGTGAGGCTGAACTCAGCCAGAACACGTTCATGCTGCGCGATTGAAATGCCTCTCTCGTCACGCATTCTCTTGAGAAGCGCATCTTCTTCTGGAGTGATTTCTTTATCAAGAAGAGCCTCTGCCAAAAGGCGCTTGTACGCGGCAAGATCTGTCGCGGTTGCCATCTTCGGTAGGCAACGGCACAAAGTTACTGGCCTGGCAGATCCGTTCACGGTTGCATTATAGGTCTCGGAACCACAATCGCAGTACATCTCTCCGCGCGGATATCTAACGGTTTGGTGACCCAAATGACAAACCTGCTGGCAACTTTCGCAGATGTAAACCTTGCATGTTGTGCATTCGAAGTAGTTTGGATGCTCAACAAAATTCTCGCTCGTAACTGAGAAAGTGCACTGACGCTTACTTAGCGCAACTAGCAGTGCATTCGCGACTGCCTCACTACTGACTGCACTGCGTGTGGAGATACTCGCCGCGGGACTGCAGATCTCAAGCCATTTGGGGATATCAGACTGTGGGATGAGCTGTGCCTCACAGTGTTGAGTTAAGTAGTCCATAGCAGATTTGATGCCAGGCGGCGCCGGATTGGCGCCAGCATCCACAAGCGTTTTGGCACACTCGTATGTCCGACAGTTGACAGCATACGTTAATGGAGTGAATCCATTGGCAACCTGCTCCAGGTCAGCTTTGGCTTCGACCAGCTTGGCCACTGCGGGTTGGTTTCTCACATGAATCGCAGTGAAGATGGTGGGTGTGCGCGGAGCATTACCTACGGTTCCGTGCGTGATGCAATAGCCAAGTTGCTGAAGCTTATCCAGAAACCGGACACGTGCATGCACCTGCGACGCCTTTACGGCGAGGATATACCCCCAATCGATATCTCCTCCCTGAGGTACTCGTTGAAGAAGTGCCATGAACTGATCAAGGTCGTCATCCTCGATGGCTGTGTACAGCGCTTCAAGGGATTCCATGGCAAAGCAGTCTAAGTTCTAGTGTCGGCGTCACCACGCACCTACCACCTGGCGTGTATCCTGCAACTAGATATCTATGCTCACTCAAGGATCCAAAACGGTTCATTCAAATGTAAACTCGCAACATGTTGCGGTTTGCCAGAGTCGCCCTCTTTTTAACCGCATCGGGCTAAATTTCCTCCTTCCGTCTGTCAAGCAGTAACGGAACGAAATTTGAAATCGGGCTTGTTCATGTGTGTTTGGGGGCGGATTGCGGGGCACATGGGATGGTGTTCGCCTTACCAATTGCGTTTCCCGGTGGAGAACCAAGAAATGTGTATCAATAGTGCGTCAGATTGCGCAATCTAACTCGTGATACCATGCGCATTGCACCTTTGCGAGACCTGAGTCAGTCAACCCCTCCCCGAGCCCTCTACTGGCCCCCGGTTTGGACGGATACATCTGTCTGTGCTCGCTTGTGACCATGTGCGTAGTCGGTGCTTGACGTCTCTCCTCTGCCTGCAGAAGTATAGTTTGAAGGTCTTCGTCTTACCCCGGGAAACCTCGCAGAAACGTGCCGAGGATGAACTAGTCGCAACGAAAGCATTCTGCGGGAGAGTATGGGCAGAACCGATGCGAACACTTCCTTGTGAGTATCGTGAGGGTATAACCTTTGGAATCATACTGTGCGTACATGGCGTCCCGTCTAATTCTGCATGTTTCCAATCTGCTCGCTCATACTATAGCGTACTTTGGCTGCTATCCAGCGCGGCTCAGCCCAACTCAGGCACGAACAGGACGCTCTTTACCGTTCATCGGGCATTTGCGGCCGTTCGAGCGAGTGCGACGACCTGGTGGAACTGGACAGATTTGGCTAGACGAGTCAACTAAAACGGGTTTCTGGTCAGAGCGGATAACGATCAGGTTGCCCTCTTCCACACAATGTCGACCAAAGATCCGTTCCACTTGCCTGCCCTTGGAAGGAGCCAAGCGGCAACATCCACAGGTAATGCGGCAGGCATCAGCCCTACACAGTCTCAGAGCTCTCAGAGACCTGCATCCGTTTCGGGTCTTCGAACAAGCACCTCGCTAACGGGTGAAAGTGTCGGGATTAAGAAGAGCACAACAATGCTTGTTCGTCGGATGCTGCCGCCTTCGAGCTTCCCGGACGCAACACGGCCAGCAAGTAGTACCTCTGCAGTACGACCATTGAGCACTCAGCAGATGGGAACAGCTGCTCAGGTTACAAAGGCGGAGCCCGTCATGGCAGAGGATCCATCGCCACCACCTTCGGCGTTGCCTCCTGTCGGATCAGGTTCAATTTCGCAGAATGAAGGTCATGCGCCTAATCCTCGAACAGTCACCTTCGTGGCGCGACCCAGGTGCACGACTGCAGATCAGAGACCCAAGACGAGTGATAACAATGTCTACTCCGAGGAGGAGTGGTTAGCGGCCTTGCGGAGGGAGGCTGAAACAGAGTACACCGGAGTAACGCTGTATTCCACCCAGCTCAAGCCTGAAGCTGCTAAAAGTTCAGTTCAACCCACTGCGATCTGGGAAATTGCAGGCGCCAGCGAAGTATCCTCCGTGGTTGCTCAGTGCTTGCAAGAGGAAATGAACCAACTGGATACTGACGAGGCAGGTCACGGGGTACAGTGTGGAAAGGGTCTGGTCGATATGTCAGTGGCTTCTTCACGCCGTTCGAGCGCAAGCTTCAGTCAAGTTACGCCTCTTGGACTTGCCTCCTTGAGTAATAAGCATGACCAGCTAGAGCAATCGACGCCATCCTCGCCAAGTTCAACTGCACAGCGTCAAGCAAACGCTCTTCGTCGGTGGCAGAGGCAGCAGGAGGTGTGGCAGAGAATTGTCTCGCGATTGTCTGCTCGAGGTGGAAAGACCGTTGTTGATGAACAGACTCGCCGAGCAGGGGCATGGCGAATTCAAAGGGAGGCCTCGGAAGCGCGAGAATTGCTTATTGCCGCTTCGGCACATGATGTGATCTCACCGGATGACTGGCCCGCTACCCTTCGACAATATCCTCGGCAACCGGGTAATGATGCCGGGCCTCACTTGGGACAGCAGCACGTAAGTCAAACGGCGAATCTGATGAAGGCATTGACCAAGGCCGGACTGTCAGACCTCCCTGCGGATGCGATGTATGGGGAGGGTCGAGCACCTGATTCACTATACGAAGAGGAAGCTAGCAGGGGTTCGAAGTTCTTGCCCACGACGTTCCTAACACAGACACTTGCTGCAACCGCTACCGCTGCAAACATGTCGGTTGCTCCTGGAACGTTGGCGCGAAAAGGTGCTACTGGCGTACTCAATGAGAATCCCAATGACATCATCGCAGCTTCAACAGCAGCGAATATTGGTTTGCCACCCCCAACCACTTCTTACGTGATGGTTGGGAACGATATCAACGGCGTTTACTGTGCCATCCAAACACGCTATGACCAGCGCGTTTCAGTGGTTCGACGGCCTTTTGACGATGAAGGCGAGGTCGATTCTCCTATCGGCATTGTTCCTGGAGAATGGGGTTCACTGCCCAAGCGTCACACCACTGAGCGAAATCAGCGGTTGCGTGGTTATATCGCTCGGGCGCGAACACTGGTTCAAGAGAAGGCCATCGCTCATTTGATTGCGAAACTTGGATTCGAAAATGAGTTTGCGTTGGAGACATCACCCGAGTGGGCGAATGAGACATCTGACCATGACGATAAGTTGGGCACTGGAGCGACAAGTAACATAGGTCCTTTGCGACCGCGAGCGAACGTTCCAGTTTGGAGAAACGTCAATGTTCATGCTGACTCGTCGTCCCTAGTCGTACGTGGGGGTAGCCTTTTCGACTACCTTGTGCCTGAGGCAACAAAGTTTGGCACACCAGAACACCAGGCTAATGTCAGTTCCTTCCGCAGGTCTTCGCACAGTGAATATCAGCAAAGGCTTGCTCAGCTTGCTAGGATTGCCGACCCCTCAGCCATTGCAATCTGGCGACTGTTGCACCCACGTTCCGTCCTTCATTGCCACGTGCCGCCGCGTCGTGTACCTCTTCCAGGTACGAGTGGTCTGCTTGTGCATCAGATTTCCAATGATAAGGTCCGTCGCGCCACAGATTCTTCATCCCTCCACAACAGCGATGACGAAACAGATGATAGCAGCGATGCGGGCTCCAACAAACAGCTCACGGCGTTGCTCAGCAGTTCAAAGGGCGCGGTTGGTGACTCCGTCGACTATGAAGATCTCGACGAACGACTTCTTTTCGGTGATTCCATCTTGGCCGTTCCGCTGACTGGACATGAGCGAATCGAAGCTCCTTGGGGCAGCTTGTTGTACCGAAGGCTCTTGCGGAAGAAAACGCAACACGGATCGAATGGCAAATTTGATTCACCCGAGGTTACAACCGCTTTGGCTGCATCAGAAGGCGCTGTATCGGCTGAATCACTTTGGCAACACATCCACAATCAGTACACTCTCCGCCTACAGCAAATCGCGCTCGCAAACAAACAGGCTCGGAAAGTCACAGATGAGAGCCATGTACGCATCGCAATAGATGAGAGAGAGGCTGTGTTTAAGCCAGGACGCTCAGCAAGTGATCAAAATGGAGGAGATAGCAGCGCGATGTCAAAGGCACTTGGAGTTGCGCCAGCAGCTGTTGCGATCCGAGAAATGACCGGAGGAGCGGACTCTATGAAGGCGAAGCAGGCGTTGGCTGATCGTGAGGAACAACAATGGAAGCAAATTCTTGCCGCTTCTACATCACCGTTCGGTGCGACGGAGGCAATGAAGAAGGGTGGATTCGATGACTATCATTTGACTGTAACACAAGGTCTCCGGGCTGCTAGACTTGATAGTGCCGAGTCCACAAGCGGAGTGCTGACTGCGGAAGAGTTGCTCTCTTTAACCCTTCCTCAACCACCTGCAAATGCCGCAGATTTGAGTGAGTCTGTAAGACGTTTTGTTGGTCCAACCGCCCCCGGTACTCCAATTCCTGGTTCTGCCGAACCCACAACACTCGAGCAGCTGAAGCACCTTTTGCTTCGATCACCATACGCGTCAACTTGCATCGCTGCGTTATCGGCAAAGGGACAAAATACCTTGCTCGAAGGAAACCTCGGGGCTGTCGCACCTTTGAACGCCGAACCTGCCGTGGTCCCAAGACCGGTTGCCATGCGGTCGGCAGCTTCTGCAGATTCTCACGAAGTCATAGTTGGACCCGCCTTGGTAGTGGAGCCCGCACGTGTGCTCACTAATGCAACACCATTACTCCCACATGTTGCAGTGGTCACACTGACAAACACTGGAACAGTTACGCTGAAGTACGCTTGGCGACGACTCGGTGGTGCGGCTGATGCAGTTCTACAGCTGGCTGAGGGTACATCAGAAGAAGGAGCAGGTGTGAGGACCACACTGGCACGACCAGAGAAGTTTACTGTTGACGCACTTGAGGGGACAGTTTGTGCTGGAGATACCATTCAGGTTCGTTTCAAGCTCAAGCGGCCGCAACCGGGCGTAATTCGCGACCTTTGGTGTCTCTTCACGCAACCACCGACCTCAGCGGCTACTATTGACCCAGAGTACCACACACTAGAGCAACATGCGGACCTGCGTTATGAAGAGCTTGCTCAATTGCCACACAAGTGTGGCCACTTGGTTACACTGGTTGCTTCGTGCAGGATGAAACATGAAGGGTACCACTTCTCTTCAGGACTGAATGCGTCGCTGGCCCGAAAGCCCAGCCTTCTCGCGAGCATCTCACGACGTAGCGTAGTTCAAGTTGCTCGGAATCTACTGTCATCATGGATTGAAAGACTTCCGTTGAACCATGCGCGTGAATCAGCTTCAGCCTTGCTCGCAGGTTCAAAAGGTCAATCGGTTGAAGATGCAACTCGCATCACTTGCGAAGAATCCGGATATCAATCTGTTGAATGTGATTCTGCCAAGAAGACCAATTCCTCTCGACAAGACGCGGTGCTCTTTGCACGAAGTAACGCCCATTACCTGCCACGTGTGTTCTACCATCCTGATAGGGCTGCTGACCTGAAGCGTCTGTTCGTTGACGTTCTGCTTGCGCACCCAGTACGCATTCGAGAACAGTATGGCATCATGTGTAAGCGCGGTCATACCACTGATGATGCTGTCAAGCTATTGTTATGGGACTTCTCAATTGCGACCCTCGAAGATCTTATCGATGCGGTTCGACCATCTGCTCAAACAAACGGAACACCAGCTGATGATTACGTAGTCGAGCGAAATGCACTCGCTGACAACTTTGCCAATCGACTTCATGCAATCATCTCAGAGCTCCGTGTCCGACCAAAGGAAAATGAGCACCTTTGTGAAGTCATGCGCGACGCTCTGACCGAAATTGTATTTTCTCAATTCCACCGTCTGGCAATGAGCTGCAGCGAAGTTGTCGTAAATCGGCCCTCGCAGGCAAGTCCACCCAAGACGAGCCGTGAATTCAGTGCAGGTTCTCTGGGACGTGAGGCGCCAGCGCAGCCCATTGTTGAGTATAAGACTGATGTAGCTAAGTTGCATCAGCTGATAGTGCCGCGGATCTCCCAAGCCGTTTCGACCTTTGTTCGAGTCGTAGAAAGCTCGAACGACAGCCCGTTCAAGGAGCGAATCCACTCACGTAAACAACTAGAGGGTTCTTTGTCTTTGTTCATGCCTGATCAGCAGTTAGGTTTCCCCAAGCCCGCCCCCACGACGCGTAATCCACGGCCCACATTCATGACCCCCCAACAGCGACAAGAGCACGAACGGAAACTCGCGGAACAGGCATCTGATCCCCTCCACGGTAAGACTGTATTGTTCCTATCTTCCTCGCCCTCGTTTTCTCTAGCAGTGACATCTGACTTCAGCTACGTGGTATGGCCATCCGGTGTACCGTTGACCACCCCCGTGCCATCGCCCATATCCGAACAGCCTGCTGAATCGGCTTCCAAAGGCGGTACGACTAAGTTGAATGCACTTCGACTCGCTCAGGAGAAGGCCCAGGCAGCTCAGGCGCAAGCTCATGCTCAGGCACAGAACCAGTCCCAGGGCCAATCCCCAAGTGGAGACAGACAAGAGAATGCGAATGACGCTTCTAGTACATCAACTGGCAATAGTGCTAGTCTGGGAAGCGAAGAGGACAAGTATGATTTGGATCTTGTATTGGCAACCGGCCCGCAAGGTTTCAAAGGCCGGCGGCTTATTCATGCATTGCACGGATTCAGGTGCTCCGCGGTTCATGCAGCTCCGAATTGTATCTGGATCCTCTCAGAAACCGGTCTCTTGTATCGCTGGCCGCCGTCGGCTTCTTCAGCAGCGCCATCCAATCAGCACACTGTGTGTGCGTCACTTACCGATACTCTCGAATCGACTGAGGAGTCCCAGCTCGTGCCATTCAGCGCCATCAAGTTTGCGTCGATTACTGGTACCTACGATCCTAATGCGCGAGCTCTGCTGCCTAAGGACAGCGCAAGCGATACACAACGAGCAAATGTGGCTTATATAATGTTTGGCGTTAGCCAGGATGGCAAACTGTATCTATGGCGTGATGGCGAGTTTGGATGCCGTGGTAGCGGCGCCTTGGATTCCAGCTTGTCCTCAACTGAGCTTAATGCAAGCAGTCCGAGTTCGAGTGGAGCTGGGTCATCAGCGCCATCACTAGCGCCAGCACAGGCCACTCCTCCATGCAGCGACCAGAACGCACAACGTTATGTGCCTCTCGGAGCAGACGCGGTGCCCACCACACCCACGCTACATCCTGGTTTCACCAAGATTGCAGGATTCCCACCAGTTGTCTCAGTGGCAGCAGGAGCTGCGCATGTATTGGTCTTGCTCCGTAATGGCGCTGTCTACTCATGGGGTGCCAATGAACTAGGAGCATTGGGAGTTGGGGATCGTCGATCCCGCACCGTGCCTACATTGGTCACAGGCGTTTCGCCCAGAGGCATGCCGTTGGATCTTCCTGGACTGCTGAAGAATTCGGATGCGCCAGCAGCTAGCACACCTGCGCTACCGCAGAGACCTCCTACTGGTGGATCTGGATCGAGCCAGACTAGCAGCGTCCATGCAAACAACAGCAGTTTACCACCTCCCTCCCCCGCACCGAAGTACGACGATCTGGATATTGAAATCGCGTGGACCGAGTTGGCAAACGCTGTTGCGAACGTGAATCCCTTACCGGACCCGGTTGTTTCAATAGCCTGCGGAGCAAACTTTTCAGTTGCATTGACGCGTGCAGGTTATGTGTACACGTGGGGAGATGGGCATTATGGTGCACTAGGGCACGGTGATGCCGTTCGCGATGTTGTCGATAAACCAAGGCGTGTCGAGGGGCTAGTTTTCTCTCCAGAGGCAGTTGCCGCCGCAGCTGCTGCGGCTGCGGCAGCTGCAGCGGTTGCGAGTACACCACAAGGACAGCGAGGTGTTCGTCGCGCTGGAGCTGGTCCTCAAACCGCTAGTGCCCCCCCTGGTCTCGCGAGTGTTAGTGCAGTCTCTACCGCCGCAGCCGTGCAAGGTGGAAACAATGAGGACGACTCAACTATCTCCGATCCTGACGAGCGTGTTAGTCCTGTGGTTCAGCTAGCCTGCGGTCCTCATCATTGCATCGCAGTAACTCAACAGGGTTGTGTCTATGTGTGGGGCCGTGCCATCAAAGGTGGTCTTGGTATCACGCAAGGAGGTCCAGTTTATGCAGTCGGTGTCTCTAGTGCCGGTACGCAAAGTGTTGTCGCCGACCCTGCAATTAACTCGAGCATCGAGGATCCAATTGTCTATGCACCCGTTCTTCTGGCGAACATCTCTCCACCGGGAGCAGTTCATGCGTCACAATCTCCGCCGCCGTCCATGTGTGCAGGGAGTGGCGCATCTCAACCCACTGTACGGAGGGTGGCTGCTGGCTCAAATCTTACGGCAATTCTATACAGTTAGACGTATTACAGCGCAGAGCCACGTGCGTTATCACACGGAAGTGAATAAATGTCACAAAAATCTGTATTTTGATATTCGAAGTCGTCTTAAAACTTCTTTGGTTGTTTGTCTGCTGCTCGCTTGGCCGGAGGGATTTTACCCTGGAAAATCATGACTGGGCGGAGGTTCTGGTTTTGCGTTTCTTTACGGAAGGCTCCTGGAACCTCATCATCGTCCTCGTCATGAGCATTGGCCCCGCTAGGTTTGGAGACTATTACACGACCTTCAGGGTGGCGGGAGGGATCAGCGAGCTGCTGAAGAACAACCTCAGTGTTGCTGGTCCCAGTCGCGCTGATTGCTGCGGACTTTGCACCACCAGTTCCCTTGGCAAGTTTGCCAGCGTCAGTAGGTGCCTTACCCTGCAAGGCATCAGCAGGCAGCGGCGCGTCTAGGACGACAGCGGGCTGTGGGTTTCGAAGGTTGATCGCTCGCTGTAGGCTTCGGATCGACTTGCGAATATGCGTGTTTTCATCACGAAGAGAATCGCGAATAGCGACAAGTTTTGCGATCTCCTGGCGACGCTCTTGTTCTTTTCGCTTACGAATAGCCTCACGTCGCGCAATCTCGGTGTGAGAGAGAGACTCAGGGTAGATCATCGTCTCCTTAATACTCGAAGCTGCGGCGGCAACTTGGGCACTAGCGACTTGGTCAGGGGTAATGGGTTCACTTGAAGCGATTGTCGGCACCATGGCTGTGGGTGGCAAGGGCGGCATATGACTACCTGAGTTGGATTCGGTCGAGGATCGTTGCGCAGTATCAGAGCTTTTGGATTGGGATGAAGACTGAGCGTTCGGATCCCGTCGACCCTGTACGTCGGTTCCAAGGATGCTGGGTAACTCGGTTTGAAGTAGCTGCTTGGGCTGGCGTGCGATACCCTCCAACGCTGGTACAGGCGATGCAGCTTCACCATGGTAACCGTAGAAGGTGCCAACCATAACAGCGAATACAACGAACGCTGCGAGCGCAACGAGCAGGAAGAAGGAATTACGACTCAGACCAAACATATAGGCTTCTCCTGACGCGATTCGGTCATAGGCATCAGCATCAAACGACTGCAGCACGTCTTTGGAGAAGCCCAAGAGTGGTCCAGTGGACTTTTCTCCGGAACGTTGTGAGATGCCGACAGTCTTGCGTGCATTCAGCTTGGCGGTGCTGGCATCTTTGCGAACACCATAACTACCTGCGCCGCTACCATAGTCAGACTCGTCGTCCGAGCTCGCGTCATATTGTCGAGAACGTAAGCGCTCGGAATCACTGTCGTTCTGAGATTTGCTTTTGTCCTTCCTTTCCTCGCCTTCGCGGCCGTCCTGTCCACTGCCGTTTTGCATGGCGGTTCAGGGCAAGCCTTTGTGCCGATGTAGGGTATCCGCCCTGTTTTATCGCTTAGCTCAGCGTCGAATCTCTTCGCTTTTCGACAAAGGAAGAGGAAACGAAGGAGATACTTCTAGTTTTGCGTCGTTTAGCACGGCGCGCCCGAGGTTTTGTCACACTTCAACTTATTACAAGTGGGTAGTAAGTGCTCTTTGTTGCAATGAACGCGAATACACAGGGTGTGACGCGCTCACTCGCTTGAAAGTTTAGCTGTTCCAACCCCGAATTTGGCTCTGAAATCACACTTACAGGGGCAGGGAATGGCCTGAGGTAGGGTATGTCACGTCCGAGCAAGTCCAGTGATATGGTAGATCACGTGCGATAGAGCGGATAAATGGATTATATTGCTCAACAACCTCATAAATACCTCAGAAAAAGGGGAGACTATACTCCTCAGCAGGCGTATGTCGACCCTGGAACCTGGAATGACCTGCGTTGGACCACCTTTGCCTTTGATCTTGCTGGAATAACTTACCAGACGGTGTATTTCCGCACGTATACTTTATGTAGAATGTTTTCCCGTCTGTTTTTACGCCGGGCCGCGATGATCCTAGCCCGAAAAGACACGCTTCCAACCCTCTTGAATGTCCGAGCCAGGGTTGCTAGATCCGGTGCGAGATCTGTGGTCACACGGACAGGTCAAGGTATTGCAACATATCCGGCTCTTCCGCTTGCATCGACCTCCGCCGCATCGATCTTGGGCAAGCTCAATGCAGCACCCAACCGCTCGCTTTTCATCCAGACTCAGACGACCCCCAATCCCCGATCGCTGAAGTTCCTCCCCGGCAAGACCGTTCTGAAGGAGGGCGAGCCCATGTCTGCATCGTTTGACTTATCTAACCGTGTGTATGCAAAGAAGCGAGCACCACTTGCCTACACCTTGTTGCTTGTCGACGGTGTAACCAATGTCATGTTCGGCTCGGACTTCATCTCAGTGACCATTGCTGAGGGCGCCGACTGGATGCACATCAAGCCCCACGTCTTTGCTGCAATTAGTGACGCATTTGCAGAAGGCAGTGGCCCGCTTCTTCGGGATGTACCCGAGGAGGAGACTAAGGTTGCATCGACGACTGAAAACATTGTGCATAACGAGGAGGACGCAGAGGTCGTTGCGCTCATCAAACAGATTATCGACGATCGCATCCGGCCATCTGTCATGGAGGATGGTGGTGACGTAGAGTTTGTAAAGTTTGACGAGAACCGAATAGTCTGGCTCAAGATGATGGGCTCATGTTCTGGCTGCCCCTCGTCGGGTGCCACCCTCAAGCAGGGTATTCAAAACATGCTTCGGTACTATGTTGAAGAGGTGGCCGGTGTCGAGGAATGGGTTGACGCGCCATTGGAGACCGTTTCAGCTGATGCCCTCGCTAAGCTTGAACAGAATCTGGAGGCCGCTCGCACTGGCGCAAGCGGTAACGGAAACAGCAATAACAACAACGACAAGAACTGATTGATAGATGGTCCGTTCAAGGTCTGTTGATGACCAACTCCGCACGTCTAACCGACACGTTTCGTCCACGGAATGTTATTTATCATCAAAACACCATGACATTGTCCAGATGTACATAAAACCGTATATTAGGCAAGATTACTACGCGATTGTAGCCGTTCTTTATTCGTAGAAGTTTTAAGGTTCTGGTATCACAAAACCTGACGAGTTACAATAGCGGAGGCGATTAAATACATCTAAACATTTCGGATTACTGTCGAATCTGGTTTCCACGAAGCACGGGTCGCGCATAGCTCTGTGTTGGAACTTGATACTGAGACGCGTAGTAACCCGAGGAAGGATTCGAGTAGGATTGATACTCGTTAGGTTGAGCAGGTGACGAATTGGAGTACGTTGGTTGAGTGGTTGCAGCGCCTTGGCCTTGAGTAAGCTGCATCTGGAGATCGCGGATTTGCTGTTCAAGCAACTGCATGCGGACCTCAGGAGGTAACGAGGGATCGATGGGCTGAGAGGTTTGGGGTTGATAGTGCTCATGTGCAAAGCTGGATTCGGATGGGGTCTGAGGTGGGTCTGACCAATTAGACTGCTGAGAGCGATTGAACTGTTGATAAAGATGTAGATCCTGTTGCTCGAGTTGATTAGGGTGTTGAGGCTGATGGTGCATCGGCTGTGGTTGCTGCGCTTGGTGAGAATTTGAAACTGGCTGGGACGGTGACGGATGGTCCCGGGCTTCTGACAAAACAGGCTTTCCAGACTGTCGCGCGGGATCATATATGTCCGTAAACGACCAATGTGATGCATTCTTCTCCGATCGAGGAACAGCTGGCGTGGCGCGATCGTGTGCCACAGGAGTCCCTGCAACCTGTCGGGTTGTGGATTGATAAACTGATACATATGTATCGCGTTTAGGGTCAAACTGATCGTCAGCGACGAGACCCGATCCTAGGTGTTTGTCTCGGCTCGATCGAAGTGTGGCACTTGGGCTTGGCGGATGCTGGGCAGCTGAGTCGCTGTAGTTGAACTGCTGAGGTGCTTGAATACGACCGCCCCCTGGCATGGTGTAGTATGTGGAAGGAGTGCTTCGCCCCGGATTCATGCTGAGCGTCGCGCCAGGTGCGTGGGGCACAGTCTGCACACTGGCACTGGAAGGAGACGCCGATGTGCCACCATCTCGTGCGACTGCAGGAGTAGCCAAACGAACCTGGAAAATGGGACGAAGCGTGATGTCCTGTCCGAGCATGTTCTTCGCATATGGGTAGATGCCCACCTGCAGCATGTTAAACGCCTCTTGTGTGGGAGGGCCGATGGCGGTTGCAATGGCCTGGGCGCGTGCCTTCTGCTGACCGATAGTGTCTGTCAGACCTGGGACCGGAACTGGTGTACGTCGACCCATGCCAGAACCAGTTCGAGATCCTGGTCGAGTTCCCGTACCTGACGCCACGCCGTAAACCGGCGTCCCCGCGGCAAGCGTTGAACCTAGTCCACTCATACCGCGGACAGCAGGGAGTTCGCCTATGATCCAGTCTGGGAATCGCTCTGCAACACCTTCAATACCGCCGGTGAGCAAGAAAACATTGTCAAAGTATTTGCCAACAAGTAGCTCTGCAGCCTCCTGTGGGGATGAGTCGTATGATTCGTGACCACCATAGACAACCACTGCTCGTCGTGCGCCTTGCTTGAAGGAGAACAGATCTGGCGTGATGATACCTCGACGAAGCTGGAGAACCGGATAGCTGACGGCACCAAAGAGATGGTTCATTGCGTATGCTGCTTCGTCGCGAACGTCGATCAAATAGATTTCGCAATCATCGGGCAGAACACGCTGGAACCCGGCTGTCATGGGCAAGAACGTAGAAAGGAGGGCGGTCGAGGGCGACGATGAAGTGCCAGCGGCAGTGTTAGAGGATGGGCGTGTTCCAGCCCCAGAACGAAGTCGGCTGGGGGTAACAGACCGAGGCACACTACGCACACCCGCTCCTGAGACTGGCGTTGCGTTAGACTTTGACTCACTTCCACGTCGTCCGGAGGGCGGAAGATACTCTGGCCCCATTACTGCCTTGGACGCGAGGTTCACCACGTCCTGCGTAACTGACGAGCGCTCCAGAGTGCCATTTTGCTTCTTCAGGATGTACGCAAGGGTGTCAATGAGCTCAGTGCGCGTCACACGGCGGAAGATCTCATGCGAGTAGTCTTTCTGCTCCTTGACATTACCGACGTGCGTGCCTGTCTGGCCCAGTAGGCGCGAGGGAACATCTGCGTACTTAGGATTGACTGGAGGAGGAGTAACAAGCAGCTTTGGATCTCCGATTGGCTCGCGGGCTTTGATCAGACGGGTGCTACACAATAGAATGAAAGAACAAGTGGATTACATTGCACGTATGTAAGGTGGAAGACTCCTCCAGTACTATGGCGAAATCAACAGTATGCAAGTCAAGTGAGCGGTTTTCTTGTCGTATCAAGATTCACTTCGAAAATAGGGGAACTTACCTGATCTTGCTCATGATTGGAGGCTGATAAACTGGTGTAACTTGGACTAATACACACTTTTCACGGGTTTGTTGGGATGCACTGCGCTACGACCAACCGATTTCACAACCGTGTCAATATGCTTTTTCAACGGTCAATTCTTCACCTGGATCACTTGTCAGCGCCGTTCTCGACACCCAGGGACTGCCGAGCTGCAAACACCCTGCTGCAGCTCGGACACACCATTGCAAAGGCGCTATAGCGACAGAACGCGCAGACACGAACCGTACGCCCCGCTCGCGGCCGAAAACCAGGGAAATCCGAAGGTTGGAGGAGAATTGCCAGAAGGCTTTTTATATTGTAAGATATCTGTAAGTAGGCTTATGGAATGTTCTAACCAATAGCCACCGAGACTAGGATCATCTGAATGCATCGATCCACGCGGGTATCAACCGCAGCGGTCACATCTCCATGCCCCCCGGCGAATGCACAGGCCGTCGTGGTCCTTTGGGACCTCGAACCGTCTGAGCTCGGGTCTGATGCGGCAGACCTGCCGAGCCTAACCCAACCCTGGAGAGCTCTAGGTGCCACGCTGAGGGCGTTGAAGCATCTCGCTCGCACCCAGCAGTCCGTGGACCCGCAGCTTGACGAAGTGCATGCTCTACCTGACGTCTACCGATATGCGGCTCGTCAGTTCGCGCTTAGGAGCACACAATCCCTGAGGTTTGTCGTGTGTTCTAGCGTCCCCTTCGTGGCGCCCTATGATCAGCTGGAATCGGCGGGGCTCAACTGGCTCGATCTCGATGGATTTCTCAGCCAGTGGGCCTCACTACTTGATCCAGCAGTGCAGCCTGACATGCACTCTCCAACTGGCTCGTTGAGATCACGTCGAAACACTTCGCGGCGAAGAGGAGCAGACGCGAGCGGTAATACTCAACCATTGCACGGGGTCATAGACTATGAAGCACTCTGGAGGGCACAGGATGAGGACTCGAAATATGCAGAACGGGTTCAACGGGTCGTGGATGCGGTTGCCTCGGGATTTACTATACAGAAGAGAGATGGAGGCGATGTGGAGGAAACCCCAATAAGCCACGTACATCTAGTCGTGCTTGGAGGAACCTACTTGGCCCGCATCCTGATGGATCCCGAAGAAGCAGGTAACTCCAAGTTTGGTACGGGCATTCTGGCCTCATTCGATAAACTCTTCAAACTTGCAACCGGAGTTTCGTGTATTGGTATCGGTAAAGCAAATGATGAAGATGGGAGTCACATGCAACAACTGACGCTTGCACTGCACCAAAACCTCCAGCATGTGCCGCTTTTGAGCGCGCTCCAAGACCCAGCGCTGAACCAGAGCTTGGCGGCGAGCTTGCGCGACTACGCAGGCTACCGTGGGGGTCATCCGGTAGAAGCAGACGCCATTGGATTGTTTACACTGCAAGGACTGTCTCTTGCAGCGTTTGTACCACTAGACTTTTCAGGAGTTCCAATCCGAGCGGACGTACTGTCCCATGTATGTCTCGACCCTCAAGCCCACTGGTTCGGTATCAATTCCGTTTTCCCGTTCATTGCGCCTCGCGATATTAGACTAGTGGATCAGACAGTGGGCTCGGCCACTACCGTGCGCATTGTAAATGAACCGTACAGTTATTCGGCAACCATGGTCCATGACCTGGGACGCACGACCCATCACCCGAGATCGAGTCTGACAAGGTTTGATCAGCCATATCTAATCCCTCTTAGAACCTTAGCAAAGACCGCTATCCACGCCTTAGAGCAAGCCTATGATATGCTGGACTACACAGTCTTCCTTGGGGTAAACGCTCCCCTTGATAATGATCCCATTGCAATGCCTATGAGCTCATTCAATGAAGGCAGGAGTACTCCGTCGTGGCTAGAACACCTCACAGCCGAGGGTACAACAACACTCGCAATTTTGGTGAGCCCACCTGACGCATTGTCACGTGTTACCCTGGATGGCAGGATTGCTATTGCACTCATTAGCCCCTTGAAAACGATGAATCCAAGTTTAGACGACGCAGCATGTGGAGGTTACATTCTGAGGGTTCGGCTTGTGCAGGACCTCCAGCATTCGCAACTTCCACACGAGTCTCAAGCAACCACCGCCACAGACTGGAACGTCGACTGCACGCTCACGCGACTATTAGGTAGAGCGCTGGAGCAGATGCGGCACCACAATGCGATTCAGCTCAGTGCTTTAGAAGAACGCTCGAGATTTGAGGGTGCCTCGGAGATTCTAACAATCGAGCCGTCGCAAGAGTCTGCTCAAAGGCAGACGCAACAAAATGAGCTGCAGACTCACAGCAAAACCAGCCTAGAGAGTATGCTAGAATCGCATACCAAGAAATCACATAGTGCACATGTGAGGGCAAAGAGTGCGACCTTGGCCACTAGTGCAATCGCACCGCAACTCGACTATGAGGGCCAACTCAAGGTACAAGCAGGTGGTAGTCGCATTACGCCAGCAACACCCTCTACTGCGCCGCCTCCCAATGGCGTTATCGTGGCATCTGATCGTCAGCGCGCATCGATCTCCATGTCTTCAGCCTCTCTCCTGAAGCTGAGCTCAAATTCCAAAGTCGCGCCAAGCAAATCAATAACTCAGCAGCAGATGGGTCTTACAGACACAGCTGCCAACGTGCTCCCGTCAATTGACGTCTCAGCACCGCCCAGGACAAAGTTTGTCACAAGATTCTTCGTTCCTGTGAAGCCAGCCAATGCGCTTGCACTCGCGCAGACAGATTCAACGAGTATGGGTCTTATTTATAAGGACCTTCAACGTCTTGTCGCGAAGGATGCGCCAGTTATTGCAGTCAGAAGGCGATCTGCTGCTACCGCACTTATGCCAACCTCTGCCGGTCCAACACAATTGATTCCCTTTCCCCAGAATAGCCTGTATTTTACCCAATATGATGATCCATTGGCGGCCATGCTTCTCTCCAAACAATCAAGGGACACAGCAAAAAGCAGCCGTATTCTTGTGCCAAGTCTGGCAACTCTACCAAGGACTGACCCAGCGGCCTCCTTTGTCCCAACATCAACTACCGACCAAAAACGGCTGCAGCAATTCAACATTGCGAGAGCGTCACTATCAGTTTACTCCTCGTTCTCTCCAACTCACAAGGCTGCGTCGGTCTGCTTTGCTGGGTTGTTTGCGTACGGCTCTCTGCTACACTCAAGACATTCGGAAAGGAGTTGGTTTACACCCAAGTCTTCATCGAGATCATCTACAATCTCTCCCGTATCGTCGCAAGGCCCGATTCCTGGGTCAGAAGACGAACGAAACATGCGAGTTGGTGCAATGGCGCTGCGAGCCTCTGGCAAGTACGAGCTTGGCGCACTATTCAAACAGAAACAGTTAGGGACATCGGGTAATTTGGCACCAACACCTCCCCCTGTCGGTACCCCAGTAACTGCTGCTGCTCCAGGCACAGCTGTTGCCTCTCCCTATACTATGGATCCGGCGAACATTTCTGGGAGTGCCACCACGTTGCGTACCACACAATACGGCGATGCCGAGACGACTGGCCCCGCGGCGAACACCCTTCCTGGAAAGAGGGCGGTAGCTGTTGCGCTTTCCGCGATGTCAGGACAATCGACACCACGTGGTAATCAGGGAACTCCAACTTCCGGTAGCGCCGTGTTACCGAGTCGCCGAGGTAGTCAGCCGTCTCCTGTTATGCTCTCTGGATTTGATGAGGATGGCTACCGCCGACCATCCAGTCGCTCAGAGGTGGCATCGACTCAGCGTTTGACCAAAGATGATGCAAATTTCAAAGTCCTGAGGGCTGTGGTGAAGACTGTTATGGCGAAGTACCTCTCTCCTTCCGAACCTGTCTTCGCAGCGACATACCGCTCTGTTCTTACTATATTGAAGGTAATCTTCAAAGCCCGTGAGGACTTGAATGGCGTTGAGCAGACTGAGACCAGCCTCTTGCCATGGGCTTCAGCCGAAGTCCCACAGATGCTTCAAAGGCTTGTCCCCTCAAGTCTTCTCATCGATCCTGGTCATGATGCCTGTCAAAGTGATACCAAGCTCAATGTATCCAACACTAAGAGCCCAGAGCTTCATGGTGGTACGCCAGTCTCGACAAAAGAGATCAAACCGCCCCTATTCACCGCACTGTTGCCGCCTGACACAAGCGAACTGAGACGGAAAGAGCAAGCAGTGCGAGATAGGCGCAAAAGTGCATTGATGCCTGCAACCCCAGAGCACCAAGATTCAGATCAGGAGGGGGAGCACACTCTGAGCGAGGCTGACGACTGGGATAGCCCTCGCATCCCAGCAGTCTCGCGCCGCCTTGATGATCATCCACGACGATCGACGTCCCTCAACCCTCCTGACTCGGGGAGCCTTTGTGAAACCGAAGCGGTTGCTGCTCCAGCGCTGATGCGGGATCACGACCGACGCGAGAGCATCGTTATTCCGTTCCCGAATACGGTACCAGTTACTCCGCCAGCAGCACCGTCAGCCAAGAAGCATGAGGACGTTGCTGGAAACGTAGGTGGAGCCGATAGTGTCGCAGAGTCTGATCGCAGACCACCGACTAGTTTCTCCCAATTCGGACGTCATCGCAAGCTTCAGCTTCCTGTCATGACGCCTGCGTCTTCGAGAGATGATGACTTGGAAAGCGATGTCGTGAGCGCACGTCGTGCGGAGTCTTCTAAGTTAAATCCTTGGCAGGCTACGCTGGCGTTGAAGAATGGACCTAACACACCACTAACCCCGTTGGCGGCGAGCTCAACATCCTCAGCATTAAGATCTGGTGCGAATCCGAGCATGTCCGCGGCGCATCTCAATGCCATGGCCACACCACCAGCGGCAATAGCAGCAGCAGGAGCCGTTTCTGCCCGAGCTCTACGTCTTTTTGCTAGCTCAACCTCCTCAGCCAACAGACAGACTCAGACAAAGACTTCCCCTAGAATCAAACCAGCAGCCATGATGAGCCTTGATGTCGGTTCACCTCTTTCGCTTGCGTCAACGAAAAATTCGTCAAGCTATCGGATACCTTCTCCGACGGAGTGGCAAAACAACTCATCTCGCCCTACGGCGTCACCGGTGGCCGCATCGCGCGCCAGCGGTGCAAACGGACTCTATTCACCATCCTTAGCCGCATCTTCGCCTACCCTGCTTGGAACAAAACGGCCAAGACGAAGCTCCACACCTATCGAGCTACGAACCCCTGTACCAATGGCATCTCAGGGTGGCAATCCAACGGAGTCATCCGCAACAGCGCAGAAGAACCCACCTAGAATCTCAAAAGAAAAGCGTCGCCAGCCACCACCTGCTTCGCCCATCGACGCCAGGCCGCCCATGACACCAGATACATTCGTGATGCGAGAAATTGGCATCCCGCCACCCCCTCGAGTCAAGCGTATTTCAAATCCCTTACTTCACGGTGGAGGCTCTGAGGGAGATGTCTGAAGGGAATGATAACTCAGATTCGGACTAACTTCATGTATAATAAACGGAAACGCTCCCAACCTGTGTAATCTTTGCACGGTGGGATGTAGTGTATTGAACAATCAGACTGGCGAGACTGAGATAGATAGTGGAAAAGGATGTCTATGTCCATGAACCAGAGCCTTTGATACTGCAATCGGAGAGATCAAACAGTAGTAGGAAATAGGGCACATCTTTGAGCGTCTACATATCATCCTCATATCCTTTTGAGGTCATTCTTCCTCTCTTCCCTATCGACGGACAAGTGAATGCCCATTGCTGCGGCTTGCTCAATCCCCCGTTCTCCTCCCATGACTGCAAGCGCACCGCGTTGCTCTGCCTGACGGATGCTCTCAGCTCGAGATCGAGCCGCTGCCTGGGTTTCGACTCTCGAGCTCTTCCTTGAAACGTCCGTGACGCCAGGCGACGTTGACTTCGAAAAGGTCATAAGACGCACGGAATCTGCTCCGCGGTCATGAGTAGTAGTCTCGTCCACACCGTGCTCATTCCTGAAAGCATACCTGTCTTCAGCCAGACCTGACTCTGGGTCCGTGGATGATCTCGGTTCATTTTTGAAGAACTCATTACCGGGGATGGCCACAGGAGCCGCTAAACCTTCAGCCAGCGAAGCGTTACCGCGCTTTGCTTCTGTTGCGGCAATCAGCATGGCATCTTCTTGATCACTATCCAACTCGAATGCTTGAGTTGGCTCAGAGCCAGTAGTTCTTCGCCTTCGCATGCATCTCGCACAGTACAGACAGAATCGAGGGCAATGTGTCCGACATGCGCGGCGATGTCGAGCGGCTCGGCCTGACGTATGCGATGATAGCCAGAAGCAATAGTAAATCAAAACACCGATGATCGTTGCAACCGCAACGACTGCTGCAGCAATAGCGGCTTTGCCAAAGTTATAGAACGTGACTTCACACGTTTTCTGATACGTGATTGCGAACTCTGTGGTCTGATCATCTGGTAGCTTCAAGACAAAATTGAGAGAGATTACGGCATCAGTTCGGTAGTAATTCGAGAACGATCCGTCCTTGCTCTTTTCCTCGCTTTCTCGTTCAAATGCAACGCAGCTCCCAATGGCAAGTTTCTGGCGGCCCTTTGAAAGATCCATTGTCCCATCCTCGGGAATAACCTCAATTTCACCCAATTCGTCGCTAGCGAAAGTGTCGACCAACTGCAGGCTTCCTTGAAGCTCACCGTCAACAATATCAAAAATGTCTGATCCCGAGCTGCTCCTAGCACGGTCAAGCTTATTACCGCTTAAGATGGAGTAATCAGGCTTAACGCGTCGGTTCACAGGGTCCAACAGCTGACGATTGCCAAACGACTCGCCTCGGATTTCAAGACTTTGAGGAAGCTGTTGAGCTAAATTAGGATACGTCTTCGTCACATGGACTGTGCAAAACGGCGTGGAACCTTTCTCTTCCTCAAAAAGGAGGTCAAACTCGCTCACTTTAAGTTGATCTTCCGCACACTCTCGTGTACACAGCAAACCGACTCGCACAAACACCGGATGATCCACTGTTCCTTGATCAACGGTTCCAAACTCTCCCATCACAACTTCGCATGTACATGCATTTTGCACGCTGTCTGACGGGCTGAGTTTAACACGATAGCTCAGACCTGCTGCACGATTGGTTTGGATGAAGAATGACGCGGCGTGTTGAGTATCCGACAGGTCGATCTCGGCGACCATCGAGGCACCAGAGCAAAGCTCAATCATGTTGTTCACGGATGGAATGGCAGGCGCGGCATTCTTTGATGAACTGATATAAGGAACCCAGCGAACACCATGATCTGTAGTTGCAATGGCGAACTGGAGATGTACCCCTGCCACCACCAGCAGTATCACTCCTAACAGGAGCCTTCCCACACCTGTGCGCAGTTGGAGCATACAGCTTTGGCACGGACGGGGCATGCTTCAAGAAGATTACCACCAAGGAGTGATCTAGCGGGGTGAGGCCTTGCGTGGTCCTTGGTAGTTGTGCTCGCTCGCTGGTAATCAGAGCTCGTCTCACCGCTGGCTGCGTTATCTCAGGGTTAAAGATCTTGCTCTGAAGCGGTTTTTGGCGATTTCGATGATAGAAATGAAATATCAATAGGATGAATCAAATCCTTACGTGGCTATAAGGCGAAACTACGCGTGAAACTGCTGCAGAAGTCACGACACGGCTGTGTATAGGAAAGTAAAATCCTGGCTGCCTGGCACACCCAACCCAGGGTTTAGCCCGAAACGGTGAATCTTGGGTTTGCGTCTAGCCGGATGCGGCCAGAGCCAGAACCCACTCTGAGTGAGTGAGTGAGTGGAGCATGACACGAAGCAAGTCGTGATGGATCAATTTCGCGTTGATAGCGAATTGGGGGCCGGAAAGCGCTGGAATATAGTCACGTTTTCACGGGACAATATCGCACTCATGTTATTAAAGCTTTACAGTCTGCAACGTGTATTTCGGATCTCAAACACAACTGAATTTTGACAGCGAATATTCGCCCCATTTGTTTCTTGCGAATGGGAGCAAATCTTCCTGCACTTGTGAAAGCACACTGGATGCGAGTATATACAGCATCGTACATACGGGACTGGGGCGCATAGTGCTTACTCAAGTTGTTTGACACTGATTCATGCGCCGATTGAGTCATACTGCCCGTTGCATGTCTGGAGTGAAGTGGGGGTTGGAATAGTAAGTGTTTGCCCTGACGAGCCACTGAAGGGGCTGGTTTGACAAGATCACTTCACAGGAGACGAATATGGGGGTCCTTGGACTATGAGACATGATCTCCGATGGGGTTACGATGACTCCGGTGGGGTTCGCACACAGCCCGTTTTATTCATCCAAACTGTCACTTACTGTGCAATGTGTTGTCCGCTATCCCACTCCATGGTCGCAATGACTTTATTGATGTACCCTCACGTCGTACCAACGAATCACATCTCGTTTTACTTAATTGCGACCGCTTCGCGATCATACTCCAGAGTGACCTTGACACATGAGCCATCAGGTCTTCAACATGCCAATGTGGCAGGTCGGTGACTTCCACGAACCTGGTGGTATCACCCCTGAGATGTTCCAGGACATTTGTGACGTAGCCGAATGTGGCAACGTGCGATTTATGATGCGTGCTGGTAGATGCCTTTTGCGTGGAATTGGCACTGAACCAAACATCCCAGCAGCAATGCAGTGGTTTGAGCAGGCCGCTCAAAAGGAGTGTCCCGACGCGTACCTCGACTTGGGACGTGTGTATGACGCTGGAGCTCCCCCTTTTGTTGAGCGAAACCCAGTACTAGCCCAACATTACTACGACCTTGCGTTGAAGGGCGGTATTGATGATGCTGAGTACTACCTGGCCAATTTAGCACGAGAAAGAGAAGGGCTCCAACGCATAACGCCAGATGAATACTTCCTGGGTGGAGAACTTCGTGTAGCAGAATCCGGTAACCCCAAGGCCATGTGGTTCATTGCTCAAGCGTACATATTCGGGGATGGTGTGCCTGAAGACTACGAAAAGGCTATGGAGTGGCTCCAGCGGTCTGCAAATCTAGGTTTCCCTGACAGCTTTCTCACGATGGGAGAGCTGTATTTCCGTGGTCTTGGTGTTGAAAGCGACCTTCAAGAGGCCTGGAAGTATTTCCGCCAGGCCAAACTGCGGGGATGCAAAGCAGCGAGTGGATGGCTTAAGAAGGTCTATCGTTTGCGTCCATCACTCCGAGACGAATTGCTTCGCCGTCGAGCGGAGGGCGACGAAGTGTATGGTGGGGACGACGATGCTAAGGAGTTCGAAGCTGCCATGTCAGGTGAGACCGACAGAGAGTTCTGGAGTCGTCACCTCCTAGGATCATCCGGCGATGAAGAAGATGAAGACTATGATGAGGACGAGGACGAGGACAAGGACGAGGACGAGGACCACTTCGAATTTAGAGAGAAACTCAAAGATGAGCTCCTTACTGCGAGGATTGATGACCTGAAGCGGAAGCATGGAACCGATTCTGACGATGCTTTAGATGCGCTTTATCCGTAATTCACATATGCCATATCGAGTACCTACTCCAATGCTATCGATCGCAAGCGATGTTCTTCCACCGTGACATAACACTTTGTCTCGTCTGTCGTTCTCTCTCGCTTGTTCGTCAGTTTGTTTGTTATTTGTTTTTGGTGGTGTCCACTAAACGATGTGTGCTATACTAGTTCATTCACAACACGATCCATCCGTGCCCCCTTAGGTTGTTTCATAAAGATCTCGCCCAGCTGGATGCCATGTCACTCTCACCCCAGTCGTCACCCAGTGTCACCCTCAGTCCGGTCAGAAATCCAGCTCACTAACTAGAATTTTGGCATATCGAGAACTGCGTGCAGGTGTGGCAAACACGCGTGAGAATCACACCACTACTGATCTTATCATGTATTAAAACGATATATTGGCGTTATAGCAGCAATAAGCGTGTTTCTACGCCACTTTTCTACGTTTTTCCATTCTCTCATTGCAACTTAGAACTTAAAACCGCTGGCCTTGCTTTAGGCGCACTTCTCTGTGGACCTGCGCGACTCACGACCAGATATCCCTGTGTATAATTGCTATAGTTCTCACTGGTCTAAGTGCTACGGCCTAAGCGCGCCCTTCTTGCCAACGCGCTGAGCACATGTCAACTCCTGGGTCTGGCAGCGTCGGAGCAGGCAGTGGCGGTCCTTCCCGCATCCTTGCGGCCGAGACTAGGTCTCAACCGGGCATAGAGAGGGTCTATGCAGCCTCGCCGAACCGTCTTCCTGCGTCACCACGTGCTGTGCAACAGGACTCTGGACGACCCACGCCAGCCAGTGTTGCAAAGGTCGCAGTTGCGGGACAAGTTCTGCCGTCATACGAAGTGCATTCAGCGATCCATATGGAAAGTACCCATGGCAGTGGACAGGTGTACAGAGTGCATACGTCTGCTGCGGCTCCGCAAAGCAGCAGTGGATTGAACGCCTCGCGTGTGTTACCTTCTAGTTTCTCAGAGCCAGGTTCGCCTCGGTTTCCAAGCGAGCAGCAGCACCAGCAGCAGCACCGGCAGCAGCAGGCATTTCAGTCGCCGGTACGGCTCAGCTCACCTACACACGCAGAACAAAGGGCACAGACTTTATCGCAGGCTAATGGATATACTGCCAATGCTGCACGTGCTCATAACTCATCCCCACCAGCTGCCCAGTCGACGGTTCGAAGAGTAGCTGCAACGGACGAGCAGCTGCAAGTGGGAAAATCTCGATCATCCGTTGGCAACGAGCCTTCAAGGCCTATAAGCTCTTCAGCATCAGCCATTGTTGCGACAACACGCGTATTACAACCCCAGCGGCTCACGTCCGCCGATGATGTTCATAGTGTGCTGTCTGAACCGATCACTAGAAACTATGTCAACCGTGCGTCAGGCGCTGCCGGCGGTTCTCCTCCCAGTCACCCGACGAACCCCAGAGAGATACCAACCGAGAGGACGCCTGCAAGGGCCCTGAGTCCACGCATGCAGCCACTTCGACAACCTGGCCCTCCGAATCAAGATGACATTGTCCCTGAAAATGACCAGGATTTAAGCTTCAGTCGGGGTACGACACCTGCCGCCCACCGGAACTACCGAGCTGTATCTACTCGATGGCCTGAAGCCTCACCATCAGAGACTATGAGACATAGTAGCCGTGCATCGCTTCCAGACACGTCTTCAACTTCCCAAGGTAAGATAGTCTCCGACCCGAGGCAGCTCTCGCCTCCCTTAAGCCGCTCCAAGGACGGCACTGCGAGTCAAGCTAGAACAACGGGTGCCACATCAATGTCAACGTTGAGACCATCAATGGCGCAGCAGGAACAACAGAAGCTGAATCCTGCCTCTCGTCACCATCGCGCTGTTGCTGCTGGAGGTAGTGATGGTGGCACGGAGAGAAAAAGATCACAAGCCCAGAACCCTCCTCAACATCCTCCAGAGACAGTACGAACTACGATACCTGCATCGACCACCATTCAGGAAGACGAGGACGAGGATGAGGATATTGAGGAAGGAAGAGTCCAAGCGCGGAAGGCCGCCGCCGCAGCAGCCGCAGCTAAGCGTGGTCAGGACCCTGAGGAGGTAGAACAGAAGTTACAGGCCGAGTTGTCGGAACGCCGCCTGCTCAAGGCTGCGCTCAAACTACAGCAACGGGAACCTGCCTGGCTGCGAGACCTGCGTGAAAGTGACTCATATGGAGTTCGTCGACGGCGTCAACCGTTGGCACAACAGCAAAACTCAGAAGATACGGACGAAGGAGAAGATGCAGATGAAACTGAGCGTCGGGAGACCTGGCAAGAGTTTTTCGTGAATCAGCGTGCTATCCTGCGGCGTTCGTGGAGAAGAATGGGCATCATCACCAAATTTCTTTATTTACTGTATACGACCATTTTGGCCACAGCTATTGCTACGCTCGTGTTGGGCATTGACGTCAATCGTCAGCTCCTAGGTCCAGGAGATGGTTGTGTGACAACAACACTGGTCTACAGTGCGTTTGTGATTTTGTTTTCTCTATGGACAATTTGGGCGTTCTATTCACGAAGCCCAAAGACACTTTATGCAATATTCTACTTCTCGATCGTGCTCGCAGCGTACGGTTATCTTGTGGCATTTTTGGAAACAACCTGTACACGGCCTCCGATTGGCAAGGCAGACTATTTCTCTTTTGAGCGAACCTGCACCGATGATGAGATTAAGGGTGCCAAGAGCCCCAGCAAGAGTTTACCTATTCATGCAGATTGTTGTCGGCACTTCCCCCATGCACCCTATCCCGTTTGCGCATGCTTTGCAGTCGGAATCTCGGAGAACGATCCAATTGTTCGTGACTTCGTGAGCTGGCGTGTCCAATCGTGTAAAAATGCTGAAAGGCTGGTATACGACTTGTCAGTTATCGGCGTCTTTTCCGTTCTGTCCGCAACTGCCTTTGTTGTATATCTGCTGTGGTATATTTTCCTCAGGAAGCCGACGTACAAGGAATGGGCCAATCAGTTCAACGAAAAGCTGTTGAGGCGTCGAGCTCGCAATGCGTTGGACTTCGTGAAACGGCTTCAAGAGGAGGCGCAGCGAGAATTCGAAGCAAATCCCCCAACACAAAGCGAGGAAGATGAAGCGGACCTGGGTGATCTGCTTCTAGATGATGACGACGAGGCTCTCGAAGATGACCTCGAATTCTTGAGTACATCCGAAGGATCCTCGGAAAGTCTGGCCCGACAGGTGAGACGCAAACGGCTACAGAGACGTAAGAAGTTGGCAGAATATCGATTCCTGCTAGGTGGTGAGGGAGAAGATCCGAAGGCGGTCAAACGCAGACGAATGGAACTTGCTGCTAGGTTGGCCCTGAGTGATGCTCCTCTGATCCTGGACGATACCCCTGGGAGATATGACTATGTGCCAACAAGAGTAGGCCTTCGACGTCTAGAGCCAGGAACATCGATCGAAGTGCAGCCAATTCTCGTCAAAATGCATGTCGACTCAGAAGATCCAATCACTGATCCAGCCGTCGAGGTGACAACCCCAGATCTGGCGTTGCCTCCAGTGACATCTATGAATGAAGTAGTGTCTCATATCCGAGCGAAAGGTCAACTGAAGCTGGGCACACGAATCATGGGCTTGATCGGTCTTAGCTCGAAGGAAATCAATCGTCGAAGGCGTGAAGAATCCTTAAGTGAAGCTGAGTTGGCGCGCAGACGAGCCAACAATCCCTTGCAACCCGACTTGGACAATGAGCTCTGTGATGACACGGCACTGGAAACAATCGGAGACTCCGAAGATGAGAGTTCAGAGGATGACGAAGTGCTCGAGGTGCTTCGTCGAATGGATCAGCTTGCCGTCTCGTCCGCAAATGGCTCAGTGGGTAGTGCAGCTGATGATGAAAAATCTCCACTGACTCAGAACAGTGTAACTCTACCCAAGTCCACCTCGACGCAATCTCATGTCGTTGGAAAAGGTAATTCGATCGCGCGAGGGAGACTCACTAACATTCGTCAGCAAGATCCCGAAAATCCAGCGGGATACGAGCCCGCTTCCTCCTCGGCTTTCGCTTCAGCCAGAATGAATCTGTCCGATGTGCGCCAAGGAGTGGCACCGTTAAATGTTCCAGGAGCCCGTGGTGTATCTCAACAAGGGGGCCCGGCTCAACGCCCCCGCCAAACACGATACGACGACCAATCTCAGGTCTCCGGTGACATTGAGATGGTGCAACGCATACCAAGATCCGGTGTCCCTGAGGTTCCATCACCAGCCCAATCACTACCTGGACGTGCGATGTCGCCTAGAACGGCAGCGCAGGCGGGTCGTTCTGGCTATCAGGACACGTCAGGCTCTGTTAGGTCTGTTTCCCATGCATTTAAACACCCCATAGCTCGTAGTCATGCTGATGAAGGTAGAAGTAGTGGACCTCGTGGCCAACCAAGCGGTAGTGCCACGAATCCTGTTAGCCCCCAATTCGACAACACAAGGCCACGTCAAGTATCGTCATCACAGGTACACACGCAAAACCGGCCGGAGTTTTCCACACAACCTGAGCCCATACTGCAACTAAAACCACAAATCCAGCAAAGCAGGCAGATACAACAGGTCCGATCTCCTCCGCAACAGCAGCAGCGGCAGGAGGCGTCAGCAGGAATCCGTCAGCCCCAATTAATCCCAGCATCCCGCACCCAGAATGTGGCAACTGCAATCCCGACGAATCTACAAGCTAGGCTCGTGCGACCACAAACAGCGAGCCCCACTCATCACACTATGCCAACATCAGGAACAGTCACTCCGTCTGATGGTGGTACTCCTGTAACCTATCGTCTTGCATTCCCTCCTCATGTTGTAAATCGCAATGCAACAGAAGCTCGGCATAATCATAGAGGTGTTGCAATCGGAGTCGGACTAGATGCGAGCCGAGGCTACCTTACCGCTACTGACGTGTCAGCGCAACAAGCTGTATACCTGCCGGCGCCTAGCCATTCTCAGAGCGTAAGACTTGTCGATGATCTAGACCACGATGATCACTTTGTTTTCAGGCCCGATCCTGCCCATCCACTTTCCCCTTCGTCACATTTCCAGCTTCCTAATCAAGGCCTGTCGGGCTATGCCTCTCAGCACCCGGCAGCGCAAGAAGTCTATTATCGGCCTCCATCTGTGCCAGCTTCTCCTACTAAAGCACATACTCAGAATGCTGAGAATCAAGGTGGGCATCAGCAGTCAAATGATGGAGTTCTCTATGACGTAGACCACGTTTATGTCGGTGCCTACGACGATGATGATGAGTACAGTATTTCGTACTCCATCCAGCAGTAGTCACACCTGCATACCGCTTGCTAAGAGGAACGGTTATCTCAAGGCGTGACTGGTCTATCGTTTATGTGATTGTCCGTCAAGTGCCAATGATGAATCTTGTCAGGACTCGTATGTACTTATACTGTCAAATGAAATATAAACTATAGATTGACTGCCTGGCTAGCATTCATCACTTCCATCATGACATGCAGTGCTATCGAAGAACCTATAATCAGAAAAATGAGGATTCACCGCGCGCCCGTGTGCTGTTGTAGCGGCGCGCAGCGTTGATCGCCTCGAGTGCTCGGTCCACACGTTTCACTAGGTCTACTGCGAGTGGTAGACTCAGCCGGCACACAGGGCACTTTGCATGCTGTTGCGTTTCGGCATTGTGCCATAAGTAGTCTTCTGCGCAGGTAGCATGCATCCGCGAATGAGTAGCTGCGGCACAAAGGGAAACAACTTCACCATGGCTGATCGGTGGGACGTTGAGCATCGGTTGCTGGAGCTCCGCTATCCTGCGCCGTCTCCGTTCAGCCCGTTGCTCCGACTTAGTCATCGGGAACCGACCGGAGCTCTTGTGTTCTGATTCAGTATCAAGCTCGCCACATGCTAGAGCCAGCTGTGTCGATGACCCGCATGTGTCGCGCAGGATTTCCCCCGGCTCGCCCGCAGCCGGCGCTTTGATGTGTTTGTTTGGAACCTCGAGCCAGAGACGGCGCTTTTGTTTATACTCGTCGGGCCACAACGGGAGGTAACAAATAACACAGGTTTCTTCATCGATAGCATCCTTGCTATCGCGAACTTGGGATTTCCCTGCTTCAAGGTCAGTTGTAACGTCGCGCGGAAGGCATCCTGGGCGAAGGGCTGTTGCCACATTCGTTTCAGGAGGGTGATACCTGCCGCTCTTGGGGATAAAGGTTGGTAAATTGTCATGGCGTACTCGTGCAGTCGTGTCCCTTCTTTGACGTTCGTGGCGAGCTGGCGAAGGAAGTGGACGGGTTGTAGCGTAGTTTCCTGCAGGCGGAGTGATGGATCGGGAGTTCGCAGTGGTGGGGATCTCTTCCTCAAGCTCAGGTAATGCGCTTCCTCCGGGTGGGGGGCGGATCGGATTAGGTCTGTGAGTTTGAGTCAGCTGGGATGCCGCGTCACTGCCGTCAGCAAGTAGTAACTCCTCCTCATCTTCCAGTACAGGACGATAGCGTTTCAAACGATAAAACGCGAGCATGTTGGAAGGTCGAGAGCTACCTGAGTATTGCCCTCCTGTTGGAATAGTATTGAGATGGATAAATAACCACTTGTACGTCGCGATTCTCTGTTGCAGCTTGAACGGAGCCGTGGTAGGCAGAGAACCACTCAGGCTCCCACGTCTTGTCTGAACCGATGGTGCGTCAGAACGGTTCCATGGCAGGGGTGAACGCAACCCTCTCGAGGTACTCCTGGAGTCATTGTTCAGGCCCAACTCGACATTAGATCCCTGCTCGGAGCGTCGGTCAGCGGGAGGGGTTGCTGAATAGCCCAAAGGCTGTCTGGAGAATGTCACTGGCGCTTCTGGCATTAACGCCTCATCAGCGCCCAGTTCGCTCGTTGATGAGCCACGCCTAGATAACTCACGCATACCAACTGCAATTCCCGGAGGAATGACGTCAGGTCTTCCTTGAACAGAGGATGCGTCTTCGGGAGCACATCCTGGAGTATTCTCCTCACTGCTCTCTCGTGTTCGCTCAGAGGCTGAGGGTCTGGGGGACCGAGGATCACGAAGACCTGGTGGTAAAGGCGATGGCTCGGGTCGGTTTGACGAGGCAGAGGCCGCATTGGGTGGAGGAGTGGGTGTCGGAGTTGCTGCTGAAGCTCCCTCCGAAGGCTCCTTATCAATGATCATGGCTACCGGTATGACGGGAGTATTAGGGTAGCGATGATCATAAATCCAAACTTTCATCCCACCAACCTGTGGTGCACAGATCCTTAGCATCCAAGTATTAGGATCGTCCTGATCGCCATGATCAATGTCATCAGCTTCCGTGGAATCAATACCAGTGCTATCATCAGCTGGAGAAGCGCTGCTATCTTCTTCTGATATCGCTTCCGGATTGGAGTTTGCAGCTGTAGAATCAGCACTGCTCTGGCCATCTCCGCGTGTCGGCAGGCCTAGACTCTCCGCAACGCCAGCCAACTGAGGGGGTAGGACAGGTACTGCGAGCAAGTTGGCATGTGGCCGAGCACCAGCTGCTAGTGCTGCCGACATGACCTCCTGACTCCCCCTGGCTGCTCTGGACGGCATGGCAGGTATTGCAGCATAATAGTGATAGTAAAAGTGCCGTCCATAACCTGGATGCCGTCGGGCCACTGCTTCTTCCTCCTCACGAATAAGCTCTTCAATCGTCCACCGTGCTGCTCCTAGTCGTCTCAGACGGTCTATTGCCTGCTCCAGAATGGTTGGTACGAGCATCCTCTTAGGGGTAGCACGCTGCACGCTAGGCCCATTGTTCTGTTGTTCCTCACCTTGAACTTCGGGATCGTCCGCTCGAGGGGTATAAAGTGATCGTGATGGGAGTTTGAGACGGCCAAGTGGTGGGGCGGTCGCAATTGGCAGGCCAAGCAAACCGCCACAAGCGCAGGTATTTTGTGGGTCGTGAGTCACAACACCTACTGACGAAGATTCTTGAGCCGCTGAGCCGCTTGATGCTGAGTTGCGTGAAGTGTGCACCCTAGCCAATGGGCTCAGAGCAGAGCTCGATGATTGCGAGTATGATATACGCACATTAAATGAACCGCTTCTCTGATGATTTCGGGGAAGGCCATCCCTCGCTTCGGAAGACACATTTTGCTCCGGGGTACTGACTCCAGGGTTTGGGTCTGACCGAGTTACCTCACTTAGTTGAGAATCAGTTGCTTCTTCCTGATATTCCAGGGCTCTCGTCACAACTTGGCGAGCTAGACGTGGGTCGAGTGACACGCTTGAGCTCACTCCTCCTGATGAGGTCGCCTGCGGAGACAATGAGACTGGCAAGCCTTGACAACACGAAGTTGCAACGTCTACTAAGTGCTTTAGGGGATGAGAAAGTGCAAAGTAGCGCGCACGTGCTCGATATGTTCGCTGAAGTAAAGGGGCTGGGGGCGCCAGAAATGCCTCGGCGTTGAGGAACAACGGGAACGTGCTTATATCAAATACCATGCAGCACAGACCTGTCAGCAAGAGGCGATAGATCGTGTAGAAGTGGAAGATCGACGAAAGTGCGATTACGAAGGCGAAGAACCTCCCCGACATGCATCCACACCCTGATTTGCCTGGAACCACTACAGAAGCTATCGACAGCTGGACTCCGTACATCGCGATCAGCGTTAGAGTCATTGTTAGGTTAAGCACCGCTGTAACTCTCCACCTCCTCTTAACAGCATTCGTCTGTATATCGAATAATGAGTCGAAGCGTAGTCGTGCATAGATTGACAAATGTTTAAGCTGCTCCACTGCATCTTGCCTCCTGATGCGCTCCTGTTCCGTTTGAAGCAGATTTATCATACGATCCACTGCATGCCCCAATCCCTGATTCTGCAGTGCAGTATTTGTGCCTCCTGCATTACGTGGATACACACTGGAGAGTGCTGATAACCGCACGTGGTCCTCTGCCATCGGTGGAAGTGTGTCACCTTCGTCAGCTCTTTGAGAAGGAGGTGCTGGCGACGTTGTCGTGCTAGCAATCGTTCCAAAGCTCTGGCGTTGGTGCCAGGAGTTGAATATCGAAGATTCACGTTGAAGCATCCGCTGTTGCTGGCGGAACTGTTCCTGTTGTAGCTTCATTGCATCAGCACCTTGTATCAGTCGCATAAGAAACGATCCTCGTGGAGAGTAAATTCCGGTACCATTGATCTGAACTAATTTCTGTGTCTGTGGAATTGAGCTCGCTTGTGCAAACGCACGAGCCCAGACATCATAGGTCAATGGAATATTTCCAGCTTTGAGACGAGAGTCCTGCACTCGTCGGGGTGATGGCTCTCGGTACCTCAAATCTCGGGGAACCTTATCAAGCTCATATTCTAGATCGCGTGCGATATCTTTACGTTCGGTTTTCCGCTCGTTCAAAGGGGTTGTAGGGCGACCGTTTATCTCATCTTCACCATCACCTTCGTCGGGGTCATCCTCTCTCGAGTCTCCGCTACTAGGATTTTCATTGCACCCGGAGACAGCGTTCATGCCTGCAGCCGCAGCAGTAAGCAGCTGGTGTGCGGCTTCATGCTCCTGGATGCATGCTTGGGTCTCAGGTAATGTAGTCAATCGCAGAGCAACTAGCTGGTCCAGCTCCTTTTGGAGCTGTTGATGCGGAATATTAAAGACAGCATTTCCATGCGTTAACCGTGGCGAGTAAAAACTATACAGACTCCAAAGCGGCTCTCGACGTGTAACGGTGGAATAGGTCATGACAAGCAGGCTAACTACTACTGGAATCAGAGTACCCACAGCTAGCCAGTTCACCTGGGAGCAAGTTAAATGGGAGAGACCTGGGAGTTGGCAGATCTGGCTCTGGACCGGAACTCCCTGCGATGACGTTCTTGTCACTGAAGCATGCACAAGTAGTGGCGCTAGCACACCTAATGATATACTTGCCAGAACGATTGGTGAGACAGTAGCGCAAGAGCCTCCGGTGCATGCCCCACGAGCGCATTCCAGCGCAGATACAAGAGAGAGGGTTGAACTTTCGGAGCGACTGCGGCCCGAGGCAGCGCTTGCACTGTTTACATCGGGTCGAGATCTGCCGTTTGAGTTCCTCCCACTACTTAAGCCTGCACTACGAGCGCTGTGTAATCCGTTTGGCGTTCCGTCACTGGTTCTTGAGACACCACCATCCCAGAACCTTCCACTGCTCCAGGCAGGGGGCGCAATTTGATAGCCGAGTGCCTGCATTCCAGCACCTCTAGACTATCGGATCTGATGGACCAGTTGAGTCTAGTTCAGTCACCTGGCCACTCTACTCACTTTGTCAATCCTTAGAACCGTTTCTGTGTTCGCGACTGAGTTGGGCGAAGCATGACGGTCACAGCCAGAGCTGTCGGTCGAGGCAACACAAAGTGGTTGACCAGGTATGTATCCTTGGTGTGCGCCTGATACACCACTGCCACTGTCCCGAGCCTCTGTGAACCCGTACAGGTGAGAGCAGTGAATGAATCTTTGGTTGGCATTGAATTGATCGTGGGGGTTGTCATGATTGTGCCAGTCGCAATCGCAGTCGCAGTCGCATCGGGAAGAGATGGTAGTGATTGGTAGTATGGCTTGTGAGTCGCATGCATTGAATCAAAGCTGATCAAGGACGATTATAATTTCCCAAAGTGTAGATACCACACCTCAAAGCGGTCCGCATCATCCTCTCCCCCACCGGCAGCACAGGAGATCCACATAGTAAGTCTGCCCGACCGATCACCAGCACGACATAGGAGTGAAGGATCCCGCAACACGAACACACAGGGAGCCTCGTATCCAGCTGCGAAAATATTTGATACGGTCGAACACATCACACTCACCATCATGGTCGGTAGTACGCCCCCCTTCTCCTCTCAATCCAAGGTGACGAGTTTGATGCAAAAGCAACAAACACGAATGGTTTTCAAGTTGTATCTCGTCGCGGCTTGTCTTCCCTGTCATATTATACGGTTTAATACATGTAGACGGTACTGGCCAGTATGATACATCCTGTGTCCCCACCGGTACGTCATGCGTAGCCAAGAAAATCGCCGCCGTTTGTCGCCGCGCTGATCCCTGAAATCACTCACAATTTCCCCGAACGCAGACGGCTTTTATCCGTCCTGGCCTGGATTCTTAAGCAAGCATGGTCTATTCTAACACCCCCGATTCTGGAGAGGTCTCAGTGGAGTCTGAAGAAATACACCAAGTGTGACTAGTTTCCATAGGAATTCTCGAGCATGGACACATGTTCCCGCTATGCAGACTATGCTGTCTTACCTACGTGCGATGTGTGTACCGGTCGGTCATTTGGAACTCCCCGCTGCGTCAACCCTCCGCGCAGAAATCCAGCTCGAATCCGATCCAGACGAACTTCCCTCGATTACTCTTTGTCTTTTTGCACATTGCTCACGCGCCTCGTGTGCCCATCTCTACCCAACACTCTAGTCGCGAAGGCTACGGCGCTGTGCATTTTCTGAAAGATGCTAAGCGACGAAGCGAAGGTCGGCCTTGCCAAGCAGGCAGCCGGAATAGACCCAGATGCCACGGACGTCGAATCCGTCGTGGCTGTGTGCGGTCTTGTGTGCGGCAGGGTACGTGCGGTCATTTGTTGTTGTGTAGCACACCTGCCAGAGGTCCTTTATGTTGGTCAGTTGAGTGGAATCTGGCAATATACTAAAGATTGGGAGAAATGTCCTTGTGGAAACGGGCGTGGCAGTGCCAAACCTGGTCGCCTCCCCTCACGGTCACGTGCTGTCGCACTGTAAGGTCGACATAATGGTGGGGCTATGTTGACGAATGATACCTGGCGTTCCCCTCAGCTGTGATCTCAGGTGTTAGGCTCACTCCGCTATTGTATCCACGCCCTCGTATACACTTTTGGCGTGTGTGCTCCTTCTCCTCACATTTAGAGCAGCGTCGGTAACTGGAAGCTCAAGTTGGGCATCCTGGCAACTATGCTTGCGCTCATGGTGATTGCTGCTGTGATTGACTTTGCCACCAGCGGCACCTTCCATCTCAACGGCATATATCCTCGCCACAAAGATGGTTTGTTCGGCATCGTGCTTGCTCCGTTCCTCCACTCTAGCGTCACGCACCTGCTTGTCAACGTGATCCCTTTCATGATCCTCGGTGCGTGCGTCCTGATGCGCGAGAACGGCATCGACACATTCGTTTTCCTGAATGTGCTAATCACCCTCGGCGGAGGCCTCGTCGTGTGGTTCATGGGTGATGACAAGATTGTCCACGTGGGCTCGTACTCACTCGTCTTCGGCTACTTCGGCTATTTGCTGCTTTATGGTGCACTCGTTCGCGAGTGGCGTTCAGCCCTGATTGCAATTGTTTTGTTTGCAATCTACGGTACCAAGCTGCTTTCCATGTTCTCCGAGTCCATGGCAGCGTCGGGTAATGAGGCGATCAACACTGCCAACGTCATGTCATGGCAGTATATGGCATGTGGATTGGGAGCCGGAGTATTAACAGCTCTTTTGGACTACCGATTCCTGAAGGCTGGTCACTCGGTGCGAAGTTACATCACCGAAAAAACCCTGTCCTATGTTCCTTCGTTCAGCGCACCCTCGTGGTATTTCGGAGGCAGCGATGGCGGAGCATCACCAGCATCTGGTAGCGGGGTCGACAAGCAGGCAGCTGCTGCAGCCCGTGCCAGTCTTGTTGGCAAGACCGAGTACGCATCCACGTCGGCCTCAGCCAATGAGCGTGCAGCACTGCGTTCAGCTTTCCTCGATGACGAGGTGTAAATAAACCTGAGTATTTCTGTATCAAAGCGGAGGAGTGATTTGAAGCAGTGTGTGATGTCAATACGGCACGAGTGATGCGGCAGTTAACTGGTAGGGCTTCGTCGCAATACATCATCAGCACAACTTTGCACCTTTATGCTGCAACGCCTTTATAGCGCATCAGATTTCCAACTTTGTCAACCGTTGTGAATCTAGCTTGGCACGGGTGCTTGCCGCGTGGAGACACAACGATTGGGTGTATTAACTCACCTGAAGTTGTAATAGCCACGTAATTCTCCACATCCTATCGCTAAATCCTCAAGAATTCGCGGTGATGAATATCTTGAGATTTCAGTCTTCCTCTCCTGGCTCGACTGCCAGAAGCAACGCGAGCGGTGGTGCAACCAGCTCGACAACGACCACCGGAGTCCTGTCTTCGTCGGATAGCGCATCCACAAATGCGTCTGGCACCGGCCCGGGTACGGCTCTGAGCGTGCCTCTGCCCACTCTGCCCAAGAACCTGACAAGAAAGGATCTCGCAGACGAGTTGCGGCGGACGCGAGAGCGACAGCGCGCACTAAATGCGGAACTCGACAAGCTTGTACGACGTCGCAATGAGGTTGAAGCTACAATCGATGCCTTAGTGAGGAATGTTGAGTTTCCTGAACCTAACGCAAGTGCACACCCCGGCCCAGAACCAGAGAACGAGCGCCAGCCACAGGTCTGCGAACTGACCACGGATACAGATCTCCCAGAGAGTCTAGACCGAATTTATGAGGAAGCGGCAGTAATTGCGCACCAGATCTCCAAGGAAACCCACAACGCTCGTTCGCTGAGCAAAACCGTCAATCTTCTGGATGCGGCACAAACCGCCACAAAGGTCGCTCTCACCCGCATTTCAACGCTACTTGGCATAACAGAGGCTGCAAGGGACATCCGGGCCAGCTTAGACAAGCTCGACTTGAAGGATGCAGCGACACTTATCCACTCGGCACTGAACACTCCCTTGGTGCGAGACCTGGCCCGCATGCAATCCAGTGGCAAGTACGGAGAGGAGTATGCTTCCATTGAGGGGACGGCCAACCAATCCAATGTTGCATCCGTCCGCGCTCTTGAGCAGCTTGCTCGTGAGGCCCTCAACGCGCTTGTTCAAGCCATGGACGAGGCTCTGAGGAACGAAGACTGGAGAATGGTGATCGAACTCGCGGGCCTATATCCACTGTTGGGTCGACCGCACCAGGGTTTGAATTACTATTGTTTGGCCGTCCGCAAACGGCTTCTGCATGATTTCAGAGCCCGTAACCTCGTTGACCCATATGCCGTCCCACATGATGAGCTGCAACTGCAGGACTCGCATGGCGAGCGCACTCCCTACGCTGATGTGTTGACGCAGATACTGCTTCGTATCACCACAGCCTTGCACTCACACGGCCCAATCATTCAGCAGCTCTTCGGCAAGGGCACACACTTCCGACTAACACAAGAGCTTTTCGATGTGGCCGATGAATTTGCAAAGTTTGTGATTGACTTGATGCTAGACTCTAAGATCATCACGCTCGCCAAACAGTGCAGTGAAAGAGTGATGAACTACAGGCCCACAGGGGCGACCGCAGGAGGTTCCTCTACTGATAAGAAGTCGGACAACGACCCGATCGACCCAAGAAAGCTGGATCCCATCCTACAGAGCATTTCTGTTATTTCCGCCTCTGTGGAGGCCTTTGAGGCCGAACTCCGATACGTCGCCGAAAAGGCTCGGAATTTGTGGCTAAAATCTATCGATAAAGAAAGGCAGGAACGTGAGAAGATGGGAAGTGACAACTCTCCGGATTGGCTTGAGCGATATAGTCCCTCCACGCCACTCAAGTTGGCATGGGATGAAGGGCTGCAAAATAAGACCCTTCCCCAGGTATCCGAATTACTCAAGTCAGCTCAAACACTAATTGGTCACTTCATCTCGCTTGAGGTAGGATATCTCGTGCAAAACATGTACAAAGCAGAGTCGCTGGATATGCATGCCCTACCACCACCCAGATCTGTCGCCCTGCCGCTGGCAGCGACGCAATCACCCTCGGCCACGAGCAAGTCCGCACAAGGTAAGGAGGCATCGCTTGATGATTTGGTTGCATCGGCCCCAGTGATCAATTTCGATATTATGCCCACACCTATCCCATCAATTCCAATCTTCTTGAAGGCGCTCAGCCAGTCGACGACCCGGCCCACACCAGAGCAACTGCTTGATTTCTATCAATATCGCTTCAGCGTGTCGCTGACGTCAACAGTGGTTGATGATATTTTGTATGTTGTGAAGAAATCCTTGGATCGTGCGTTTGCTACGAACAATCCTGGATGTGTGTGTGCTTTGATGAATCATGTCTCGTCTGCTTTGCATCGGGACCTGCGAGGCATGTTCATCCACGCTCTCTCAAGCTATGCACAGAGCTTTGGCCAGGGATCCGCTGCTGAAGAGATACTAGGCATGGCGCTTGAGCTCAATGCAGCGCCAACCAATTCCAATAAGACTGGCATGCTTCTTACGGATGAGCTGAGGTTTGGTGGCATGGTGGGAGGCGTCACCGCTCTATCGCAAGGAGGATTGCGTCGTCGTAAGGTTGACGCCGATACCCGGCTGCTTGTCACGATCAATAACCTCGACGCCTGCATCACTAATTTGAGCTCACTCCAACAACATGTTCGCGATGAATTTCAACGTGTATTCAGTCCCGAGCGTGCTATGGCAGCGCTCATTGCTCAAGCTATCGAGGAGATGGATGGAATCTTGGCTGGATATCGTACTCTGCTGAAGAAGGCCGTGCATATGCTTGCAGGCAGCTCGCTTCCTAGAATCAGCACGCTCTTGCAACAGTTCCTCCAGACTCCCTATGATATCAACGAGGAAAAATTCCAAGACTATGCCTCGAATGATCCATGGGCAGCGGAATTTGTGACCGCTGTTAATGCTGAGTTAGCATTCGTACGTCCGTGTCTTTCGGATGCAGCCTTTACCGCGTATGCAGTCACCATCGTCTCGGTCGTTACGCGAAGGGTAGAGTCATGTATTTATTCTTTGAAACGGGTGTCTTCTTGGGGCGCGTTGCAGCTCGACAAAGATGTCCGAACAATCCTCGGCGCGCTTCAGCAGGTCCTGAGTCCGGCTGTGGGTGTACGTGATCGTTTCACAAAACTGCAGCAGATTACCCTACTACTGCAAGTTGACAGTGCGCGAGATGTTGTGGCGTTACTTTCGGACGTCGAGAGTTCTGCGGGCACATGGCGCCCAACACTCGAAGAAACGAGAGCGGCACTTATGCTCAGGGTTGAACTCAATAAGGATGAAATCAAGCGCCTACACTTTACGAAGATGCCGGTTAAGCAGTAACCGGAGGAGTGCGGTGTGGGATATGTTATAACGACTATAACGGCGACTGCTATGAAAACGGTTAATGCTGTGTTTTTTCTGTTGTCCCCAATGTCATACATCTCCCGTTCAAGTTCATCGCTCCGAGCTCAGGACTTAGCCCTCTCAAAGTGAGTATTTGCAAGCGCCATACACTGTATATGATATTGAAATGCATTGGCTACCATTCGATTTGCTGCTCTTCCCACGGATGATCGGGAGGAGTCCGTGTGGCCTCCGCAGTTGCCTCAGGCAATGCATTCACCGTATCTGTGACCTCTGGAATTGAATCAAGTTCCGAAATTTCAGCCAGTATATCTCGGTCTTTGGCCCGAGTCAGCTTATCAACACACACGGATGATGAATCAGCTGTCTCATCTGGGATGTCGACGAAATCAAACCTTCCCATGATGTTGATTTGCGACACATTGGGACCGAACAAACCAGGAATCGACGCGAGACCACGTTCGAGTCTTCCCTTGACGTTCTTTACGTGACTGGAAAGAGCATTCGCCTGTACTCGGACAAAGGCGAGTCTGGTTTGGGCCTCGTTGGCGAGTTGACGTGCGTGTTGAAGACGAGTGTATAGAGAGGTCATTTTCCGCGCGGTCCGAACAATTTCATTGGCTAAATTCACTTGCGCCTGAGCTGATTTTGCCAGGCCAACCATGGTGAGCGCTTCGCTGCAAGCCACAATAGCTTGGTCGAGAGTGGCAATGAGTGCCTGAAGCGAAGATGTGCTCTGGGCCTCTGATGAAAATGGCACGTAGGTCAATGTTGATGCGGAGCTTCTTGCTGCTCTCTTAACAGTTGCTATAGTTGCTAGAACTACAGTTCTTGATACAGTTGACCGACTGTCACTGGCATCCGTTTTTACCAGAGAACTGATATCTGACGAGTCCTCATTCAGACGCATCCGCAAGCACGATTGCAATGAAATGAAGTCATCCAACAATGCTTGAAGTAAGTTCTCATCTTGTAGTTGAGTCAGGGCTGCAGGGAGTATAGGCTCTGATGGGTGTGAGTTGCAGCTCTCTCCCAGTGCATCACAGGGATCCTCTTCGGTATCATCAAGAGACCAGTCAATTTCGTCAGACCCATCTGTTGTTTGTCCTTCCTTCGATATGAACTCCGCAGCAATCAAACGTACGCTCTGGGAAGCCTTCGTCATTTGTGAGAGCTCGTGCGTTACATTGTTGGCATCAACTTTCCCGAGGTTGATGACCTTCTGTAGTGTCGAATATATAGATACTAAGCTTCCCTGAGGCTCAAGTCGCTGGGACCTTGCACTTGGTGGTCCCCATGCTTTGGGCACCCCAGGAAAAGGGGAATCCTGGGCCTCAGCAACGTTCTGATACAGAGCCTGCAATGAGTTGACTTCAACTTCGAGCATTCGCTTGGCAATTTGAAGCGCTTCAAAGGTACGCGGACTATGCACAAGATCAAGTAGGTTGCATAAAGAGCCAATCAAACGGGCGTAACTGCTACCCCCGGGCTCAAAGGATGCTGCCAGAAACCTCGTGATTGCGTCCAAGTCCTGTTGGCTGACATCCACAGGGTTCTTACCACGCAGGGCACCACGCTGATTAGTTTTAGCGATCATACGCAGCACAAAGTCGTGGGGAATGTCCACACGGGCGCAGGCGCGTGTCAGAGCAGCCGTTGCATGTTGAATGGCCGCTTGCAGGCTGACCTCCGAACGGCGATACCGTCCAATATCGCTGTGAAGTGCCTGAACCGTCCTTGTTGCAGCTGGCAGTTCGAACACATGAGCTCGAAGCAAAACCTTCGCTGCCTCAACAGCAAATAGGAATTTATCTTCGTACTGCTTCTTCAAGTCAATTAGCTCAACGAGCACAGGGTGTGTTGGCATTCCAAAGATGTTTCGGACCTCCACTCCGTTGGCCTTGTAGTACTCCTCCAGATCCTGAATTGCCGCACCAAGGATAAAGTAATCAACCTTCCAAGCGATCTTCTTCCGCTCCCTGGTTGCTGAGCTTGCGGCACTCAAACCGGATTCTTCCTCGAGACCCTCTAGAACAGGGTTCTCTGACTGCTCAACAGTATCCTCATCATTCGTGAGACTGCCTCGAGACCGCAAGTTAACTTCATCCAGCTTATGAAGGATCTCTTCCGGCAAGTGCCGGATGAGCGCAGCCTTTGCCCTAGATTGAAGTGTGCGAAGCTCGTCTGACCAAGAATCCCGTTTCACCCGCCCCGTGGATACTAAGTAGTCCAGAAGGCGTTCAATGTGGATATCTAAAGGGAGTAAGCAAGGGCATGACGTGTTTATCGAGCAATCGATAAGAGGCTGTGATTCGAATCAGGACCGCAAGGAGGGAACGCACGGGAATCCGGTCAACGTGAAATGGTTCGTACCTTGAATGCTAACCTCAGCCATGATAGCAGTGTGGGCGCAGCGTCAGAGTATAAAGAGCAACTCGGCTCGTGTAGCAAAGTCGGAATATGCAAAAACTACAAGTCTCCTACTGCCCAGTAGCGTGTTCTTAAATACCAGCAAATGTGATGATCCTCGGGAAAAAAAGCTGTGATCAGAGGAGACCGCCAAGTTCTAGTCTCTGTTTGACCAGGTATACGTAAGCAGACACTATCATCGCACGCGCAGAGCTACCGTATTACGGTAAATTTATGTACATGAATAATCGAGGAATTCGTCTTCAAGGGACTCCTCGTCACTGATTGGTCATGCTCCTAAGGTAAACCGCTAGATCGCTCATCCCTTGTCCCCCTCCGGCCTGCTGTGCGCCTGCCGAAGCCTCATGTCCCTGGGAGGATCGTGCGGTAATGGACGATGCTGTAGAAGCGAATGATTTTGCCTGCTTTGTCTTGGCCAGATTGGCACGTCGGCTGCGTGCGCTTGTCTGAGAGCCGCCCTCCCAGAAAGCGCGACGGGAGTTGCGCGTGCTCGGCAAGTTAGAGGCAGTCTGGCTGCGAGCCGACGAAACGTCATCTAGCGCCTCGGGACCAAAGGTCTCAATAATAGGAAGATGCATAGGCCCTGCTGGCATTGTATCTGCGCTTGGGCTTGGCGCGCTTGAAGATTGCTTTGGAGACACCTGAATCGTGGAGAATGGCAGGATTAACGATTTCGGCAGCGAATCTTGGCTCCTCAAGTGGAGTGTGGGAGCGACGGATACATCTGCATTGGAGCTGTGGACATTAGCGTCAGCGGCAGGGGCTGAAGGCGTTAGTAATTCAGCTGTCAACTCTGTCGCTGACGCATTGGGAATTGGGAGTGAATGGATGGAAGGGGAGAATTGGCTCAAAACGGATGATGGGGCTGTAGCGTTGAGATCATTGCTCGGCGGGGCATTACTCGTCGTTTCTGACGGTTGTAGGCGTTGTGCTTCTGCATCACTGCCACTCGCCCCAGTTCGGGGTCGACTAGGCGATGTAGAAGACGTGCGCGGGCGCATCCGCTCGTGAAGCGGTTTCTTCGGGGCGAGCACGGAGAGCGGCACTGGCATTGCTTTGAACTGAGGCATCTGTCCCCCATACGGCCATAAAGCTTGCTTCTTTAGATTCCTCCTCAACTCAAGCTCCTGAGCCTGAAGCTGAATGCGTTCAACCACATCCATTTTCAGGTACTCTTCAAGCTTCGACATGATCGCACGATCTTTAGGTAGCGGCACTGATGGTTTGAACGTCTCATGCGCCGGTGGTTTTACCTCCTTCTTGGCATGAGCAGAATCTGTCAATCGAGCAACCACATCACGACCATCCTTCAGCAAGTTAGGGTTCTTTTCTCGCCAAGTCGTACTCGGAGTAAAAGGATGCAAGCGTTTCTCAACGTTCAATGCATCCTGAGATGGTGTTCCATGTGCGGAAGAATAAAGTCGTTCAACGACAGCTTGTGAATCTGCAGAAAGGGGCGGAATGACACGTGGCCCGGACGAATCACTAGTTGGCTCAGGGCGCGTTCGAACCTTCAGGGGTTTGGCCAGTGTCTCAATATGAGCAGGGATCGAATCCCCCAACGCTTTAATCGCTTCTTGGAAGGGCTTCGCTCCGCCAGTCTCACGAATACGTTTCTCTTCCGCAAGGGCTTCGGCTGCTTTCCTCTGGCGCTTGTTGAACTCTTCTCGACGAGCGTCGAGTGCGCGTTTGAACTCCTCTGGGAAGTCTCGGAACGTGGCTCTGGGATCGATTAGCGGTGGCACAATCGTCGAGTATGGACCGGACTTCGGCTTAATAAATTGGTGTGATCTCATTGCACGCTCTTGCTGCTGTCGGGCCGTGGCTTGTCCATATAGGCGTTGATGCACGGAACCCTTTGGCACATCACCATAAAACTGAAGCTCGTCGTCGCTGTCTTCATCTTGATGCACCTCGTTTGTACCTAAGTTTCCGTCGTCAGCTGCAGATTCACCCTCATGCCCAGGATCATCGCGGCATGCTTCAGAACTGTGGGTCTTACTATGCGACGTGGATGCTGATGTTGGTTGATTGCCACTTAACTCATTATGTTTGTGTTTCCGGAGCATGGCTCGTCCTCCGCTAGGCAAGCGCAGCAGATGTGCGAGCTCGCGCGGACTAATTGGATATTCGGATGTCAATGTAAGTGTGGAGCCACCTTCGTCGACATCACCATCTAAGCCTCGACCATGAAAGTTCGCTGCAGCGATGCGAGCGTCGTACCGTGAGGCAGCAGTCGCAAAATGTTTGGCATTACCAGAGTCATTTGCTTGATCACCTGACTCGCTCGAATGGCCCATACCTTGCATGCCTGGCCTTCGTGTATAGCCCAGCGCACCCATAGCCTCGAGTTCTCCCGACTTCCAAGTCCTGGATACCATCATGTTGTTATGGTCCGTAGCCTTCGTGGGATTGCGATGTATACTTAAAGCGGTCGAGAAAGCCGTGGTACTTGTTGATTCTGAACTGTTGCTCGACATTGAGGATGCAATAATAGCGTTACGAATCGCTCGCTGCCGCTTACTCGTACCGCGTGCTAGGACGCTCAGCATCGACCGCGTATCAGCAGATCGAGGGCGCTCCTGGCGATTGATTAGATCTGTAAGGTTCTCACTGGCTGATTTACTCGAGTCGAAACGTGCACTCACTGGCCGAGTCGAACGGTCCTTGATGAGTGCACTCCATAGCCTACTCTGGGTTTTATCTTCCAGTACAGCACGCCGGAGTAATACCTCTGGCTTACGCTTAGAGAGAGGGGATCCGCTCCTCGGAGATGTTGAAAGTGTATCTGCGCCCAACGATCTCGCCGAGCGAGACTGATGCATCTCGGCTGCGGATTGAATTGACGCAGTCGACATCCTGCGCATTGCGTCGTATGCGCGCTCGCCAACGACATTTTGCATATCCGGATTCTCCGAAACTTGATGATTGGGCTGAACACCAACAGTCTCATCTTCCTCTGGACTGGCCTCATCTCGCTCATGCGCCTCTTCCAATTTGCGCGCCATTTCCTGTAGCATGCGCTGTTGCCGCCGTGCCTCACGCTGCAAAGCAATCTCAGCGAGACGCTTCCTCTCCTTTTCCAGTCGAAGCACGTAATGCTGGGCCACTGCCTCTTCATCCGATGCCAGACCCAGCTCATCCCAATGGTCCGATCTAAGCCGTGGAGTTGGATCACCAATCGACGCACGTAGCTCCTCTGACTCATCTTCCCCGTACTGTGTGAGACCATCATCCTCAGCTGTATCGTGAGTATGCGCGTCTGCTTCACCAGGGATCGCATACATAAATGGTCTTCTGTGTCTGGGATCTCTTGCTTCCTTCTCTCGAATGGCCCTTTCAAGGATGTCATTTACATCAGGCCGGGGCTGCCCATGCAAGAGACTTAGCACACTGCGATCCAAGGTGTAACGACTGCTGTCAGCGCCTTCCTCATAGTCCTCCTCAGCCATGGTCTGTTGATCATCTTCGGTCAACACGTCTGCTTCACTCTCAAGACCAGGTGGCAAACCGAGGTCTTGGGAGGCCAGGTCCTGCGTGCTACTATCATCTGCCTCCGCATAATGTAGCAAACGCTCCCTACGTGCCTTCTCGGCCTGCCAAGCCGCCTCATACATGTTAACGACTTCGTCGGGTTCCCGAGGCTCTTCCTCGACTGTGGAGGGTGGTGCGTGGCTCATTGGCCGCGCATTAAGCCGGTATGGGAAGTCCGCATCCAGTCCATCCCTCTCAACCCAATCAGGATTCGCACCTGACCGGGCTGACACAGACATTTACTCGAAACAGCGCTCGAGGGACTGCTGTGTTCCAGAGGGGCAGTAGCAGGGTGTAGAGTTACACACAGGCTGTACTGTTGTGGTGTCAGATAGATTGAACAAGGGGTAAGTGGAGGATGCACAAATATGTGGGGAGTTTGTTAACGATGGCGTTGTGGACACGTAAACTCTAGGTCACAGGACGTGGCTGAGCAAAAAGTGGGCAGGGATTTCCAGATTTTTCACGCTTGATAGAGACCATGTAGGGCAATAACTTGCTGGAATAATAATCTCACACAATACCAAACCAGGATCAGACATTAATCACTCTATGCGCGCCCCCCGTCGACATTGGCAGAACTTAGGAAAATGTACTCCAAACGGTTTCTCTCTCCCTCTGGCATCTGAAATTCAAATTTCGGGTCAGGCCTCAGCGCTGGCCCCACTGTGATAAGCACCTCTAAGGAGAACGCGGACGCTGGAATGGGGGTTGACACACAGATTAATACATGCGCCAGCTGCGACTAAACGTTCTGTTCAGTGAAAATGCGTGAAAGTTTCTCTATGCTAGCAATGTTCTAAGCGATTCTAAACCAGAGTCGTGCGAAGAGCACTTCCTCTACAGATATATCAGGGCAATCAAGACCAAAATAATAGCAGCGGTTGAGAGCGTGAATACAAACGTGGAGAAGCGCACGAGCTTTGCCTTTTCGGCCGCTAGGGCTGATCGAGTCGAGATCAGCTCCGCCTGGAGCGAGGCCTGGCCGACGTCTGACGACCAGGATTTCATGACTTCCGATGCGACTTGAGGTCCTAGACCTGCAGACCCGGAGGAAGGGCCATCATCATTTGCAGCATCGATGGAAGAGGCTCTTTGCTGCTGCGAAAGCTCTGTAACTTCGTTCAAGCGCTCGTCTAACCTCTGTAACTCGCTAAGTGTTGCAGTCAGCTTTTCAAGATCGAGTCTTTGAGAGGAGATAGTCTAGAAGGAAGAAGGCACAACAATAAGATGCAAGTACAGTATTGAGAGTCGAATAGGGACATCAAGCGATGAGCTGCAGGTACGCGTGCGTAACGTAACCTTTGAATGGCACTATTCACTTTACGTACCTGACAGTAGAGCTCATTCATATTCCGCTCTTGAATTAGCTCAGTTTGAGCCTGTTTTAGCCTTGCTTGCAACTCAGCAATTTGTTTCATATAGACCTGAGATTTGGAGCGTCGCCCACGCTTGCTCCTCCGAGACGAGCTCATTTCACCATCGAGAGAATGATTTGGGTCCAATGCCTCCTTTGATTCCCATGCGTTAGGTTCACTGTTCGGATCTTCCGCGTCAGCTGCCACATCATCATCGTCAGTAGCGTTATCACTCATGTCGTCTTGCTCCAGGCGTAATCGACCCATTTCTTCGAGTCGTACCGCAAGCCGCTCTGCATGCGCTCTGAGTTGGAGCAACTCCTCGGCCTGTCCGGCGTTTTCAGCTATCACTAGGTCACGCTCACGGATGAGCAGCTGCTGATCGCTCTCAAGCGCATCATAGCGCTGCTGCAATTCGCTTTGCCGTTCAATCTGCTTCTGGATATCCATGCTGAGCTTTCGAACCTGCTCTTGTGATCGAAGGTGGTCCTCAAAGACCTCCCGTAGCTTGGTTTCGTACTCCCGCTTGCAAGCTTTCAGATCATTCTCGAGTTCGCAAATTCGATTATTTGCCGCTGTGAGTTCGTCTTGTGACTTGTCGAACTGGTGCTTGAGTTCCACAACCCGAGCAAAGTCTTCACGTGTTATCAGAATTGTGTCATCCTTCTCGAACCCTGCGGTACTCCAGCTGGTGGAGCCGCTTGCAGTGGAGTCATGAGGAGACGAGGAGATATTGGCGGATATCGGCGTTATTAGCGTGTTCGAGTGCGCTGGTGATGCAAAAGGTGTTCCTGCTAGCAGCTGACCGGGTGTCTTGGGAGTTGAGGACAAGTTTGGAATCCGTTTCTTCGGCGTTCTCGGAGTCATAACGGACGGAATCGTGAAATCAGTGACATCAGCGTCAGGTTTTAAGCCGGGCTTGAGGATCTGCACATCCTCAAGCAGATTCACTGACGCAGGCGCCTGATTCTCGTCTGCATCACTGCTCGTCAGGCTCGCAGAGAGACTAGACATCGAAGTCGACATAGATTTTTCCCCGCAGATTTTCTAGCCTATATAGCGTTTTTCTGCAATAGTAATGTTGCTATTGGATAACCTCCACAGGTACTGCTTTGGATATCCAATTTTTCAAGTTGAGCTCAGGGAGGACGCGAGATACTCAAGCCTGAATTGTTCCTGAGGGGCACTTCTGATAATTATTCTAGACGAGGGAGAAGCATACGAAGGTCTTTTGACATGAAATGGATGCACTAGCCAAACGTACATGCGCTATTCAAGTATTTGATGGGATAATTGCGTGTATTCTCGGGTAAGTCAGGGCGCACCACCCTCGCCCAATGCTAAATCACCAATACAAAACTGGCGCGCACATGACAAATTTTTGAATTTCATGCGGCCTTCAACGGACGTGCTGCGGAGGCAGTGCCTATGGCATCGAAGTAATGCAGATGCAGAGCACTGCAGTGGGGATGAGTCGTGAAGTAGCTATTTGTACAGTGCTATACTAGTAGAACAAAACACCGCCCTATTTGGGCTACACTCGCGGTGTATACGATTAGTTCCTATCCGCTTGTTGGCTGTTTGAGTTGAGCTCGCGAGCCTGAAGCTCCAGATTACGGATCTGCTCTGCAACTTCGTTCATCTCACGGATCAAATCCTCCTGTTCAGCAGCGTCTGCATCGAGGATGTATGGGTCGTCGGGCTCGTCTTCGTAATACAGACGATCGTGACGGTCTTCGTCTTCGTCTTCGTCTTCATCTTCATCCTCATCTTCGTCTTGATCGTACAAGTCCTCGTCTTCATCTGCGTAGTAGCCGTCCTCGATGTCCCGGTAGCTTGTTCCAGACGTCGTGGTGATAGATTCCGAGGAAGAAACCGGGGCCACAGGCGGTGCGAGGGGAGGTAGATCGGTTGGCTTAAGATCGACCAATGACGCAATCTGCGCCAGATCACCAGTAGCTGCGACCGGTTCGTAATCCTTGATTAGTACGCCTGCTTTCACAGCGAGGGCATGCAATGCCTCTTCACCCTCATGCTCACGAATCCAGGTCATCAGCGGTTTGAAGTTACCTCGAGGCTTCTTAAGAGGCTGCTTTCCAAGCGTGGCCAGACCAATTTGGTACTGCCATCGCTCATCTTCGTGTCGAGCCTCTGTACGAATCACTTCGATGCGAATATCTTCAGGCAGCTGAGACAACTCACCGAAGTCCCTGTAGATTTCGTAGATGTCACGAGGGGTGAGTTCCAGCCAGGGGCTTTCCAGAGCTCTCTCAGCTGTCGCACGGTTGGGAGGATTAATTTGAAGCATGGGAAGAAGGAAATTGGCAAAGGAACGCGCCTCTTCTGAGAACATTTTGAATCGCTCAACCAATAAGTCATACAAGGGCCATGGCTGAATATCGGGGATATTCTTCAGTTGTCCCTTCTTGTTGAAGAACTCCTTTGACTTGGTTCCCTGAGTTGTGAACTTCTTTGGCAGGTTACCAAGCAACTCAATAATCAATGCAAGATGATCTTCGCTTTTGCTATGACGTCCATCGGGGGCAGCATGGGGATCGAAAAGATACTCGCCAATAACTAACTCGTAAATTAAACAAGCCGTCGACCAGATGTCAAGCGGCGTATCATATGACAAGCCTACAATTACTTCTGGTGGTCGATACTGACGAGTCACAACATCTTCCGTGAAATGCTTGTAAGTCCAGCATGCGGTACCGAAGTCGGAGAGCTTACATCGGTATTTCCATCGAGCACGTTCGATCGGAGTGAGCGCGGAGTACGCCTTATCGAATGCCTTGCGGCGCTTGACCCAAGGTGCCTCGTCATCTGACTTGATCTCTGGGTCAGAGGCCTTTGGATCGTCTTCTGGTTTTGAGTCAGATGAATCAGTTTGTTTGGTTGTGTTCGAGTTAGAATCTGACGATGGACCCACCGGAACACCAGGTTTCAACGTCTGGGGCAGGGTCGAAATTGCTGCAGCCACTGCATTCTGTCCCTCCTTCTCCTGTTCAGCTCGCTTCGCAAGGAATTTCTCACGGGTAGCAATGATGTGCTCGGCATCGTACGGATACTCGCGCAAGAGCAGGACATTCTCAGGCTTAATATCCGTGTGGATGACTTTTGCACGTGTGTGCATAATGTGGATGGTCTGAAGCAGTTGCTGGGCGATGAATTTGACCGCATACATGGGTAACGCGGATCGTCCCATTGCACTGAGGAGATTACGGTCCAAGGTTTCAAACACCATGCAGACGTGCTTGCCGTTGGGGCCTGTGATCAGGAAGTGGTCAAGCAGGTTGACAATGCCACAGTCGCGCATGTGATGTTCCTCCATTCGGTGTCGAATGTACTCAGGGGTCCACTCGAACGGGCCTGTTTTGGCTTCTGACTTTTTGTCCTCTTCAGACGAAGCATCGGGATTCTTGGCCGTTGCCTCGGGGTCGGGCACAGCAGGTGGCGTTATCCATGTTTTGGGCAAGTTGACATTAAAAGGCTTAACTTTAGAGCGCATGGCAGGCGTAGCATGCTCGGGATCAAGTGCGGCTTGACTGGTTTCCTTTAGGCTCCGAAGAAACGCGATCTCGTCCCATGCGGCTTCGGTGTAGCGCACCGCTGACTTCTGAACCTTGATCGCGACGAGGAAGTTGGGATCATCCTTAGACTTTGTCTTGTCTGAGGCCAGCCAGACCGTGGAGAAGTGTCCCCAGCCCAGTTTGCGCTCGATGGTATAGCGGTTTGCATATACGTCTCCAACTTTCACCGGATGGTATCCGCCCTTGCGATAGTCCTCTGGGGACTCCTGATCGCTTTCGTTCACAGAGTCCTCTTCCAGGACCTTCTTTGAGCTCATGTTTGCGTGTGGTGACTGGTACAAGTGAGTAGTGCGTGGGCCTCAGCTGTCGCTTGTTGTGTGACGTAACAACCTTCGAATGAAGTCTCGGTTAAGGTTGAAGCCGAAGTGAAGGGTGCGTCGCGCACAATAGATGCAGACGCAAACGAGGCAGGCAGCAGTCGTACGAACACGACTCCTCGGACCTCAGTGCGACTAAAGTATGCGAATGGGATGAGCACGGTAGGTGATTGTGAGAGAGTGAGCGATTCAGCACGGAGCAAAGGTGTCCTGCGATGAGGAGGAGGGGATAGAGAAGCGCTGCGACTACATGATATTGGGAGGTCGCGCTAAGTCACAGGTATACCCACGTTTCTTTTCGAGTATATCACGCCGCGGAAGCGCATATCCTACTCCATGACACAAAGAATGCGTGGAATTTGAACTGGGGAGCAGAAAAGTGGATACTCGCTTGGGTTACGCCCACATCCGTATGAAGAGAGTGGAGGCGAACGATTTGGATACTACAGCTGAATGGATCTCAAGGGTCGCCTTGAAAACCTGCTAGATCAATCACGCAATATTCCCACCCAGAAAACCTAGGCGTTCGACAGTTGTTGACCTCCTTCGGGTCGGAATCCGGGCCAGGGCGGATGCGCTCCGTTCTCGCATGAGCTCTCATTGCACTGGGCCGTAAAGGTGGTTTTATGACTCCAGTATAAAGCAGTGCTGATATGAAACTCGAAGCAGCGTCCGCAGCATGGGAAGCATGCATACGCGCGAAAACAAGTGAGGCCTCATGAGATACAATGAGAAGGAGCCCATGGATTCAATGTCATATGCTCGGACTCATAGGAAACTTTGAGGGCCTCGGTGGGATATTGCAATACCTTGAGTATGTCACACTGCCCCGTGATAGGCATGGCTCTGCAGTATGCACCTGCAAGCCTGCATTTGCGTTGCCCGTGTTCAGAGCGCTCCGTGCCTGTGCGAAGTTACTGGCCGTGATCCCCATCCACCCGCCTACGGAGAGTCCGAAGCAGGCGGTAATTGGGTTTGAAGAGGGAGTGAATAGGGTACGAAATTAGCAGAATGCGTAAGCTTGGGTGGTGAGATAAATAATTACAATCATGCGCACTGATGTTTCATATATCGACGAGGTATTATAGTTCTGAGAAGCCGTCATTTTATGGCATTTAATTCGGTTTTTCATTCGATCCTGTTCTGGCGTGCTCACCTGGGTCAGATTATCCGTCCTTATGCGAGATATATACATCAAGAGCTGAATCCCAACTCATACCATATGTCATCCACTCCGCTTAAACAATAATTCCAGACAAATGCTCCGATTCACACGCGGTCTCACACTCGTCAAGGACCAACTCCGAGCGGCTGTCACTAAGACGAATGCTGTCCGCGCCTTGACACACGCGAAGAGCACGCACCAGAGCGCTCTCGCATCCGCAGCACAGTTGACGTGCTCCACTCGTAGTAGCTTTGGTTTCCTTCGCACCACTGACCTCCTAGCTACTCGTGCTTCGCAGTTGAGCAACCGAAGATGCTTCAGTGTCGACGCGGAGTCGGATCCTCAGTTCCGCCCACAGACCAAGTCCAACCTCGCTGACAGTGAGGAGATGCAGGATATGCTTCGCCAGATCAAGGAGGTTGTAACGAATAACGATATTGTGCTCTTTATGAAGGGTACTCCCGATGCGCCTCAGTGCGGATTCTCGGGTCGTGTTGTGAAGATTCTCTCCTACCTCAACATCTCATACGAATCGTGCAATGTGCTAGAGAACCCTCTCCTCCGTGAAGGCATCAAGATCTACTCAGACTGGCCCACGATTCCTCAGCTCTACGTAAAGGGTGAGTTCATTGGTGGCGCAGATATCGTGACTTCGATGTTCACTTCGGGTGAGCTCCACGAGCTCCTCGGTGTTCCCAAGCCCGCCAGTGCAACCGGAGCTAGCTCGAGCGACAGCAATACCGGCAACACAACCACAGCGGCAACTGCATCTGGATCGACGAGCCAATAAGAGGTATGGATAAAGAAGTGATTCTCCTCGCTGTTTACACAACAGAGCAGTGCGATGTGCAGGTTGTTCGAAAGCGGACTACCCCCAGACGTACAAGTATAGATAGGATGTTGTTAGCTTCTGGTTCGTCTGCATCCAGGCCTTCTCAGACTGCCGCACAACTGCACTGAACGATGAGTTCTATGTCTCCCTCCAACCAGCTTGTCTCTCACTAATCGATATAACTTTTAACGCGTGTTCACATCGCACACATCGACACCCTCATGTATCTAAATTACCAGACTCTACACAACATTATTTTGTTGTTTCCCCTCCCTACTGCATGAACTTTACTTCAGTGTATCCCGATTCGACTACTACTCCCCCTTCGAAGCTAGCGTCTCACATTGAACTTTGCTGCGTTGACCCTTGGGCAATGTACGCTCAAGCTCAATAGGACCGAACTGACGTATATCAATAGAAAATGTAGATCTTGGAGTTGTATGTTCTTGAACAAGATTAACAGAGGTCGGCAAACTTGCGTTCAATGTCATAACCTTGGGAGGACGGGCCAATCAAGAGTTTCGCCATGCTCAAATACTCGGCAGACTCCTTAGTTAGAGTCTGAACTAACTGATCTGCCTTCCGTGAAGCCTCGGTCTGCTCCATCACACCATGCATGTGGTCTGACTGATATGAGACAGCTCGGCGTCTGGCGAGCCCTGCCAGGTGGATCCAAGCGATTGGCAGCGCCTCTGCTGTGGTGGAATAGCACGGTTGCTCATATATCGAGTGCAGCGCATCAAGCGAAGCCTGTGAGGATGATGCGTTCAACTCCGTCTCCTCCTCGAGTACCGCATCTGCATCTTTGCTATTTTGAGCTGGTAGCCAAGTGCTTGCAAGCAGACTCTCCTCGGCCTCATCATAACGTTGTGCCTGCTTTGCTAAGATGCCCCAGAGAAGCAAGGCCAAGGGATGAATTGTTTGGCTCTGTCGTGAGCATACCACCGCAGAGGAAATGTTGCGAACCCACATCAGTGCTGTAGAAAGGCTGTCTAGAGCCCCTGTGTCACTCGTAGCGGATCCGTTCGAAGCTGACAAGAGCGCCGTGAGCTGAGCCTCGGTAAGTGCGACGTTGACGTCAATTACAGGAGGGGTTTGAGTTGCGGCGAAGAGCTGCTTCAAGGACTCTCTGTAGTCAGCCAAGACTGGTAAGCACGCCTCAGCGACTTGCATGAGTTCTCGCATTGTATCCACGTGGGAGGCCTCATCATGATCACCGGTTGGCACCTGACCACGCCAAAGGCGTACAAATGGGTTGGCATCTACGCCAGCGGCACCAATAGCTGAGACAGTCGCGAGATGTAGCGATTCGAGTGCGATTCGAGCCTGAATACTTCTACAACGCGTACGTAAGGTCGCAATCACAGAAAGCGGTAGGCATACCAGCGCATTCGAGACTACATCCGAGACTTGACAACCCTCGACAGCGATTGGGGATGCAGACCCACGCTTTGACCACTTGGCACTCTGTGTGTTGGTTCCCTGCAGCGGGACTTCGTCTAGCACCATTTTGATCCGATGCATCAAGCGCTGCAGCTTCTGAAGTCTGGTCTGCTGGTGTCTGATAATCGACAAATCATCAAACTCCTTGAGAGCCCCATCATCAGACTGGGTAGGCATTGCAAGGTCAACGTTCATATGAGCAAGTGGGGCACGAGCATTGAGAAGCTCGAATTCCATCAAGATGAGCTCGAATACAGGACCGCCTAGGCATAGGTATGGTTTCTCGTCACCGTAGACACGGCGGCCACGCATGTCTATGAGCTTATGGCTGGAGTCTGATGCCTTCAAATACGTCCCAGGGCGACGAACGCTTTCGCTGAGAGCCTGGACAACCTTACTATCGGAGAAAAGATCGTCAAATGATGATAATGAAGCGCCTAGTGCTGCTCCTGCGGTGGACAACCAAACTTGTGATGCTTCCGCCACCCGAGGCAGAGCCCACTCAGTGAAACCTAGCCACGCGGTAAGTCGTGCTACAGCAAGGTGAACATCACCTGACAGGGTGATAGGAAGGGCGAATGTCAATCCGTCCTGAATACCCGCAGCGCCGATTAATGTACGGAATACGCTCGATTCGAACTCATCGATGAGATTAACCTCAACACCGTCACCCTCCTCATCAAGCAGGATGGCTTGCTTATGTGAGTTACGATGTTTGGCTTCGCGACGCTTTTCGTCTAACTTTGTCGTGGTATTGGCTACTGTAAGATCCATTTGGCGCTGGGCGTGTTCATAGGACGTGAGCGCATTTTGGGGATCCTCACCAATCTCGTGGCACAACCCTTCCACAAGTCGCACGGCCACATCATTCGGGAAGAGGGTTACGGCATAGCCAACTCGCTCCAGAGCTTTCGTCACGCGCCCTTCGTTCAAGTTTAGCAGCGCGCATAGCAGGCTGGTTGCAGCCTGGACATGCGCAAAGGCTGTGGGTAAACTCTCGATAACTTCGAGCATCGTTGACAGGTGTGTGGAATTGTGTGCAGCTGCAAAGGCGGGATCAATTCGAATGCGATTTACAAGGCCTCTCCTCATCAATGCCATGCGCTGAGACATAAGTGTACTGGTATAGGACGTCTCGCCTCCCGATGAAAGCATTTCCAAGATAGCAGATTGTGAGCGCCCCTCATTGGTTGGAGTTGCCAATAGGACGGCGGAGGGAATCGACGCGAAACGGAGCGCCTGAACCAATGATTCTGGGACCAAGTCCAAGTCCTGCACTCTAAGTGCAAAAGTAGTGACATCAAGCCAAGCTGATGCCAACTCGACTTCGACAAGGGCGACGCGCCCGACTTTCCAGAGAGCTTCCGTTACAGGAATGGTGCAAGACTTTTGAATATCCTTAACAAGTCGTGACCAAATACTTGTAAGACGAGCAAGACGTTCCTCATGGTGCATTTTCGCATGCGATTTATATCGGAACGTCTCCCACTGGCCTGCACGTTGAGCGAGGCGGGTCGACATGGCTTGCCATTCTCGGAGGGCAGAAAATCCACGTTCCGCTGAGGCGATCTGTGGATCGCTCGAAGCAGCCTTCAGTTCTTTAAGTGCCGCTTCAAAGACGAAGCTAACTAACTGGTTTGTCAAATCTGAGTGATCCAAGGTCTGCGCAATACTAGAGGCTGCCGGTTTAGTTAAGCATTCCATCAAGCCGAGGAAATGCGGCTCGAGATTACGCTGAAGTTCAGTCAAAAGTCGGGGATATTTCTCGTGAATCTTGGACACCAACTGATTCGATGGCAGATGCATTGAGGCAACCTGCTGTGAAGCAAGGAATTTCGCCGTGGACTTGATTAACTCACGCAGATCGCGTCTGAGCGCAGACTTAGCCTCCATCAGAGCAAGGCTCGTGGGCAAATTAGTTCCAATGCTTGAGGCACTCTGTGCCTCAGCAGTCGTGACTGACGTTTCAGACTCGGAGCTCGAAGCGAACAGTGGCTGTGAGAGACTAAATGAGAGCTTAAGCTGGGGCACTGGGGCGTTAGCGAGATTTGGCACCGTCAAGTTGGATCGATTTTGTGATTCTGTGCTCATGGTTTCGGAGCTGGCATCGATCGGATGTTGTGGAGGCGCCATGAACGAGGTGGACGGACTGCCAGAGCTCGAGACGTGGCTGGAGCCAGTAAAGCTGGACGTGTCTTTTTGTGCGTGAGGATTGTGCGACTGAGATGAAAAGCCCGCTGCCGACATTGTCTGCGATCCAACAGCGCGGAAGGACGGAACTGTCATCTGACTCACCGAAGTACTTGGCACCGTAGAAGTAGAGACATTCGGAGGTGTAGAGGTAGTCAGCGTCACCCCCTCTTTTTGAGCGATGGTGGGCAACGGGGCAGATGGGGTGATTTTAGTGTCCGCAAACAAAGATGACATCGCCTGATGCATAATGTCGGAGAGTGATCCAAGAACGTCTTCGTTGTTTACCTGAGAGGAATTGGCAGGTTGGCTTGCACGACTTGAATCGGCCTCCGAATTTTCCAACTTCGCCACCTTAGGCACCGTGCCAACAACAGCTGTGCATGAAATGGAGTCCGTACATTCCGTTACTCCAGGAGCCAAGAGAGGCGCTATGTTGACTTCGGCGGACGCTGACGAGAATAAGTCAAGCGGAGTGAGGACCAATGACGTGATGATTGGGGTCGAAGCTTGTGGACCTTCTGCGTTGTTTGCGGCCAATGTGGATGAATTTCCGGGTGACGGGACTTGGGAGAGAGTAACTACTGGAGTCGTTGAACCTGATGCAGAGTGAGACGCGGCGCGCTCAATCAGACTGATATCAAAGGCATACACAGACAACAACGCATTTTTCGTTGAGGAGGAATCGCTGGCCTGAGTTGCTCCTGTGAGCACCGCTGCGGAGGGTAGAGGTGGGATCAGACTAATGTAGGGAGAGGTCGTCTCCACGCGTACTCCGTGCAAAGCAGGTGGCGCTGCAACATAGCCCGGCTTCGAAGGAAGTGACGGCAACGAATCTACAGGCTGCCACGTCTGTTGTGCGATCGCTGTTGGTGACAAGATGGAACTTAGAACAGACGCAGATGCTGCAGAGGCAGCTGCTGCTGCCGCGGCATTAGCATCCCCTTGAAGCAATGCGGTTTGAACGGCGCTATTCTCTTCCGTAGTTGGAGGAGCCGTTGTGTGAGTGGATGAAGCTGAAGGCCCTGGCTGTAGTGCCGTAGGCGCAGGGTCGAACGAAGAGCACAGGTGCCGCCAGGCAACAACACTGATAGGTAGCTTTACCCCACGAAGCGCTTGCTCTCGCAGTCGCTGCAGAGCCGCGCCGGAGAGGAAAATCTTCACTGAATGCTGCCAAACGGCCTGAGGGATTTGGACTTGAGGTACCGATACTGTTGTAGTAGGTGGGGTCTCAAGGACCGTGCTATTATCGACTGGGGACATGGGGCGGGACGGCGCAAAGCTCTGGGCTAGATCAGCCAAGGACTGGGATTGTGACACGGAGTTTCGGCGCGAGCCGGATCCTCGCCCTGGCGTGAGCAAAAGTGGAGAACCCACCTGGCCGGATGATTTGCCAGCACGAGGCAAAGGATGTGGCTTCGGTAAATTGGGTGGTGTGGTACTTGGAGGTGAGGTGAATGCTCCCTGAGATAAGAAGGGGCTCGCTTCTGTGAAAGAGCGTACGTTCGACTCACTCGAATCAAATGCAGAGGGCAAAGAGGCTTCACTATCATGAGGGGCCTCGATAGTCTGAATTTGAAGAGTCGTCGTAGGAACGACGACATTCATGGTCTCTGTCGCATTTAACGGCAAGGGAAGGATGAGCGCAAACTGATCAGAGACACCCTGGGGCTTCTTTTGGGAAGTTTCGGTTTGTTCCGAGCTGGTGGAGGCAGTCCCAGCACTAGCTCCCAAGGGTCCAGAAAGCGTACCCGTCAATGAGGCGACTTCATGCATTGCACCACCCACTGGCATATTCGGAGGCAGCTTCTGGGTCTTCTGGAGCTTACCCCGGTCAAGCTTATTCGACGATAGCGAACCGGAAGCAATCGACGGTGCCGTACCGCCGTGAGGTCCGGTGCCACCCACAGTGGATGCCGACGCTGTGGCGCTGGCGACAGCGGACGATACCGCCTCCAATGCCTGTTGTACGGCAGCTTCCGATGGAGTATCTGCAAACGAACTCGGAAGACCAACGCTACCTGCAGCGCTTAGATCCACAATGAGGCTCTCCTTCAACTCTGCATCCGTGAACAACGGCTGTGAGAGTCTCACAGAAACAGACAGAGACGGGTGCTCCTTGAATAGCAGAATCGGAAGGTGCTCCTTAAGTGCAGTCTGCACTGCAGCCTCCTCCTCCTCAGGAGAACCACCAGGTAGGAAAGGTGCAAGGGCAGCTGCTGCTGCCACAGCAGCAGGCGTCAGGTTTGAGCATCTAAGACCTCCAGTAGCACCTGCTCCAGCTGAGGGCATGAAGCTTGCGATATTAACCTGGCCGCCTTGAGCTACCGCTGCGGTCAGTGCAGAAATGTCGACACCGGAAGCTATAGCAGCCGCGGCGATCGTCTTTCTGTAAGCACTTTCAAGATAGCCTCTATACGCATCCTTCGCAATCTTCGTTGCACGAGCGATGGTCACTGGATGGATCTGCAATGGCAGATTGTTGACAATAACCTCCGATTTACCTGTTACCAATTCCGATAGATCTAATTCTGCTGTACCGATGCGATGGTATGTAATCTGGGTGTGATCGGGTCGTTCTGCAGCGAGTGCCTGAGCAGCTGCCGCTGCAGCGGCTGCGGCAGCAACGGCATTCGCGACGACTGCATTCCCTTCCTTTGCAGCCGCCGAGGCGCTATTGCCACCCCTTGCGGTTGGGCGATCACCCTGGGACACACCGCCTGCTACGTTCGAGCCCTGCATTGATCCGTGTGAGCCTGCACTGCTTGGCTGTGCACTGGATGCGCCCGTCATGCCACGGCGCGCAGTTCCGCCTCCACGTGCTGTGCTGGCGGAGGATGAAGCTGCATTGGCAGCTGCATTGGCGGCGGCAATAGCAGCAGCAGAGGCCGCTTGGCCAGCCATATTAGCTGCCTCTTGTGTCGCTGCTGCAAGTGCTGCCTCCCGCTCGCGCAGGACGTCTAGCAGTTCGACTTTACCAAGCACTTGGTTGACGATAAACTGCAACTTTCGTGACAGCACGAGGTTGGCGAAATTCTCCTTGTGGCGGATCGGAATCGCAACGGTAAAGTCATACACAGGATCCTTTGAATTACGCACAGGTGGAGATGTGAACCAAGCTGGATCGAGGGTGTCCTGATAGAAGCCATAGGCTTGAGCCTCAGCCGCAGCGGCCATCGCGGCTGCGGCGGCAACCCCGTCATCTCCCTGGCCGATTGCGGGCGCGGATGCTGAGGGAATATTCAGTGCCGGGATCTCAACACGCGAAGTCTGATTAGGTGTCGAAACAGGAGTGGTCTCCGACGCGACTCCCGTTGTCGTTGCTGTGTTGGTTTGCTTGCTCTTCTCATGCGCCAGCTTTGAAAAGATGCTGCTGCGTAACGGTTGCACGATAGAATTGGGAAGTGAAATGGGATCCTGAGGTTGCCACGGGTTGTTATGAGAGGCAAAGGGGGCGGCATTAACGGAAACGGAAGTGATGAGTGGAGGTCTGGCAATCTCATGAGGCGCTTTCTTTGCACTGAAATTGGGTCGTGGCTGTGTCGGCTGTGCGCTTGGAGAGGGCTGTTGTTGAGCCGAGGCATGTGCTTGGCCCCTGCGTGTTGTGGAACCCCCAGCAGCACCGCCGCCCAAACCACCTGATCCACCTGCACCGCCTGCTGTTCCTGCTCGAGCGGTTTTTCCAGTTGTCAAGCCGGTGTTCGCTCCACCTGCTGGAGCGGACGTCGTGGTACCACCCGCACCTGCTGCGCTTGAATTTGCTGGGCCAGCTCGTTTCGTGACAGCCCCACCACTGGCCCCGAGTGATCCTGTGCCCTGAAGCCCTGGACCCCCCGTTGGATTGCCTTGTCCACGTCGAGTGAGACCAGCTCCGGCTTTCTTCTTGGTTGGTGCGATCACAGCAACCTCATCGACGACCTGCGGCTCGTTCTGAACATGAAACAGGTTCGATGCGGAATGTACAGTGATGACTAATTCGCTCAAAACGGGCGCTGTAGGGTCCAATTTGAGAGGACCTGCGAGCGCTTGAAGGGTCTGCATGATGGTTTTGGACGCGTAAGACGACGCAAACCGAATCAAACAACCCTACTTTGTGCGAATTATCACTAGACTACTAGGATGCAGTCAGAATCGCAACGGCACAATCGAAAAAGCAGGTCAAATACGGAGGAAAGGGTAAATGAGTAAGGAGTAAGGAGTGAGAAACAGCAGGCAAGCGATTTTTTAGTCTCAAGTCGAGGAGTTTCGAGGCGTCGTGCGGGAATAAATGGGGGCATACAGATCATAAGGTTGCGCTACATGCTTCGACACGAGTAACCACACTACGCACTTGTGCACGCTCTCCAACCACAACAGGCAGTAACGGGTGTTTCTGACTCCTGATTTTCAAATTTCGCCTCTCGCCAAGAATTCTCGACCACCTGCGGTGAGATGAACCGAACTCCCTGCCGGGCTATCCCCGCGGGGATAAATTATGAAACTTTAGGGGAGTGATGGGCGCAGCATGTAGTGCTGTTGGCGAGTTGGCCACGCCAAGCACCGCTCGATGTCGCGCCAAAGCCGTGCGCGCAGGTTTTTGCGCAGAACCGTTTCTGTTCGAATTCAAACAGGGAGCTGAAGAGCTTGTTAAGTACTTTGATTAGGACCTACGTATCGCTGTTGCATCTTCGTGCGCAAGAAAAGCAATATAGTCATTCGAACGAAGGTCTTAGCTATTGTCTATTGACCGCGAACCAGGCCTTGGCACTGCCTGTATCTGGAGTTATACATGCCAGAAGGTACGTCACTTGAGCGAACGCAAGATCCCCCCACCGTCAGAACACTATACACCCTGACCACTCACTCTCCCAATACTCGCGCACTTACCCCGTGTAGTACACTTCATTGGTGAACTTGTCGGAGCATCGGGCTTCGACGGCGAGCGTGTCTACGCTAAATGGCGAATCGAATCCAAGTCTGACAAATGGAGGCTGCTTGATGGCCCCAACTCTGGGCAAACGAGAATCAGCGAAACAGCGACTGCAGATGGCTTCGGAGTCTGGAATGAGCCATTGAATCTCTCGTTCGCCAGCTCCAGTCTAACTGGATGGCCCAAACTCACTCTAGAAGTGTACCGAATCGTTGAAGAAGGAATAGCTGATCTGATTGGATATGGCTGGTGTCACATGCCAACCACGCCGGGAGAGCACACACGAGAGATCCCTATATTTGCACCTAAAGGTGCTACGGTTGTTGAAGAACTAGCGAGCTATTTCCTTGGAATCAGCCCGCAGTACGAAGATCCATCGGTTATCACCTCGCCAGAGAGCCGAACGGGCCACGTTGTTAAGAGCATGGGGCTTGTTACTCTCAACGTCAGCGTAATCGGACGAATGTTCCCTAGGAATGTAATCTTCTCCGGGGGACTGTGTTAATATGATATGCACTGATGTGTTTCCCATTGATCTGCAGGTAGTTAGTAAAGCGAGGACTGCAATTTGTATTTTATCGCCAAGGTCGTACTAAGACTCGGACAACACATATGGCATTAACTCTTGAGCGCCTGCAAACTTAAGGCGAATCGAGCAGGGAACAAACGCAGTGGGAAGAGGCATTTGTAGGACAACCCAAATAAGCGTACTTTCAAACTATTCAGATACATGATGAATGGTGAGTCCTTGGCGTGATCTAGCTGCGTGGTAAGCGAATCGTCTAGTCTAATTTTACACCACCATTGGTTGGGATCAGATGGGCCAGGACGAGAAGTACGAACAGACTGTGGCATACAAGCTTCTATACTGGAAAAGGAATATCGAACCTCATTGGAAACTGACTCGTTGAGGTGATTAAACATGAGGGTAATGGCTACAGAGTAACGAAATCTTAACCATATGACGGGTGAATTAACTGAAGGATGCACGATAGAAATGACAAAGTAATTGCCTAACGTTGTGTTCAAGTGCTGAGGGGTAAATTAGAGCAGTGCGTCGAGAGTAATCATCACGGGACGAGCGGACGAATCACTAGATCGCCTTCCCATGTATCGCATAATGTAACTAGCAGAACTGTCACGTCATCTAATGACGCTACCACGACCACACCCCAGGGTGAAAAAACCTAAAGAGGATCCGCAGTTATGCGAACTCAACATTTTGTTGGATGAAAACATTCCACGCTGGAAAGTTAGGACCGAACGAGTAAATTAGGCAAGAGGGAAAACATTGGGGGTACTCACAGGAACCTGCGACGCACTGGTCGTTTTATCCGAGGAGCTAAGTGCCGAGGATGAGGCGAGACCAGCTCCATATGCAGTGGCCAAAGGTGATGCCTTACGGCGCTCGTAATGGCGCCTCAAGATCCCCTCTACCTCACTCGCATTTGCGCGAACGAATGAGTTGAAGTCCCGTACTGCAATCGCCATATTGTACGACGTACCGAGCTGAGCGCCAAGCTTCGTAGCAAATGCAGTTCCGGTGAAACCCCACCAATCGAAGCAACCCTTGGGATTGAGCGTGTTCATCCGCGACTGAGGGAATACGACAATGATATCGTTGGCCTCCGCCCATCGCAGATAGCCGGAGTGAACGATAAAGTCAGTGCCAATATGATCCAGAGTCTGACGACAGCCGTGGAAAGCCACGTGTACAGGACAGCTGTTCCAGGGGCGCCTTCGCTGGCAGTTTGTAGGATAGTAGGTGTAGGCAACAGGCTGAAGGCCAAGTGATTCGAGCGTGAACAGCTTCCATGAGGAGGGAACATACGCACCCTGGTTAATGGGAATCAGGTTATCCAAGTTGGGTGTGACAGGCGGCTTCCAAGTGTTTCGGAGCTGAGGGTACACATTCAGGAGGATCTCCTTTGCCGCGTCGAGTCCGCAGTTGTTAATGTAGATTGGACCCGTGTAGTTGCAAGGATTGCCCCAGTTGTCAGTGGGGAACGCGTGAGCAGCGGGGACATCAAAGACGGTGGTTACGTTCACACCGTAGCTGCGGTATTGATCAGCTAGAAGACGGCCGACCCCAGGGTTGACGGTAACGTCCAACTTACCGGCAAAGACCCAAGCATTCGATCTCGCGAGGTTGGTGGGGCTGTCAATGGACATTACAGCTGCAGCTGCAGAGATCTGAGTGCTAATCAAGGACAGGTTGATGATGCTGGGATCTTCCATGGAGGACAGTGCCGTGATAACATTGCCCTGGGAGCTGTAGTACGGGCCACCCGCAACGATGCCAGCGCCATCGACTTCGGAACTGTACGCGACATGGAACTGAACCGCCATGTAAGCGCCTGAGGACAGGCCAGACACAGTCAAGTTGGTCGGAGGACCTAGGTGTGCCGCTGAGGGCTGAACAAGCACTGCAGCGACAACTAGGATGAGGGCCACAATCAGGCATGGCATCATGCGTCTACGAGGAGTATAACCATGGTGGAGCGAGGTACACCTGTTCAAACTGAACTCTCCTTGCTGAGCTTGATGCATCTCTCCAGCAGACTCGGATAGCTCGGATGGCGAGTTGTGAGTAAGTTCGTGCTGATGCTTGTCCGAGGGTAAGTTCCTGCAGTACAAGGAGCGAATCCAGAGCGTGTCTCAGTACTGACGTGTAAAGCCCTCGATCCTGTGTGCAGTCTCAACGTTCTAGCGTTACCCGAATCGAGACTTACCTCTCCTCTGGATGCAGGAGGGGATGAAATTGGATCGGTGATATAGGTGTGGATGTGAGTAGACAACATCGCGAATAATTATCAGGTTCAGATGCGCTCGGCATGGCACACATTTCAACTCACAACCCGTTACCAGTTCGAAACCCAGTAAAGGTATCTTCTCACTGTGCACGCAATTTAACTTGGTTGCGGCAACTGCCGCGTATCGATATCGAGATGTGCAAGTGTGTCGCGTTTCGCTCCATCAGATGCAAGTTCCCGCAATGCGACGCACCCACCCACACGCCGGTATTTGGCCACTATTCCATCAAATACTCCCCCTCAAAACCGTTCCTTGTCTGGCCAGGCAGGGAATCAGGCGCCGGTGTAAGAACATGGAGTGCGGAATGATCCGCACGCGCACATCCCGGGCGCCGCGAAACATTTACACTTTTGCAGTACGGTTGATGACACATTTCAAGCGGGACGCACAGGCAAGACAGCAGTGCGCAACTTGTCTAGTGCTTAATAGTGTGATGATACATCGTTTGCCGCATATGCGAGTCGTACCACCCACTCAGCTTCCACGCTAGAGACGACGGAGCGGAATATGGCGAGAGGGGATCGGTCGAAGCAACACGTGAGGTCCGTGCGAAGCGTGATCTACGGGCGACTCCTCATATCAAAAGTGAATTTTAGCGGATTTGTATGTGAGTGAGCTGTCTATCCATTTCCGATCTAGACGATCCCGAGTCAAACCTCAAGAACGAACTCTGATAAGAAAGCTGTTGACTGGATTTCACTCCAGCTGCCGAGTTACTTCATTGTAGTCAGACTAGAACGCATGAAAATCCTCACCACATAGCTCACTAGATTCTAGTCGCTTTTACCTTTCACCTCTAGACCGCCCTCGGTTTGGTCGTTGCCATACGATGTCCGAAGTATTTGAGGGTAATGCCTGTTGCGAGACGAAGACCCCTCCCATTGAGGAACTCCAGGTGGTTTTGCACGATGAGACAGCACCGCCTGCCAAGCGCACCCGTGCGGTATTCCTCTTGCGTAGCATGGGCACACATGAAGCCATGGATGCCCTTGCCACTGCCTTGAAGTCGCCCTCCGTTCTGCTTGGGCATGAGATCGCGTATGTTCTTGGCCAGATGAAGGACCCTTACGCCGTACCTGTGCTGCGCCAGGTTCTTGACTCCGATGAGTACCACTTAATCGTCCGCCACGAAGCTGCTGAGGCCCTCGGTGCTTTGGGTCTTGAGGAGAACCTTGACATTCTCGAGAAGTACGCCAACGACTCCAACCCTGAACTTGCCCACACCTGCCAGATCGCACGTGACAGGATTCGCTTTGTTAAGGAGAATCCCGATTGGGCTGAGCGCTACCCATCATTATTCGACTGCATCGACCCAGCACCTCCATCGGATGATACTGACATCGCTGTGCTTAAGGCAAAACTGAACGACCAGTCCCTGTCATTGTTCGAGCGATATCGTGCCATGTTCAAGCTTCGAGACATTAACACAAAGGAAGCTGTGTTGGCTCTAGCCTCTGGATTTGCAGATCCATCCCCAGTCTTCCGCCATGAGGTTGCATACGTCTTTGGTCAGATCGCAAACAAGGCATCTGTGCCTTCATTGATTGCGCAGCTTCGAAAGACAGACGAGCACTCAATGGTCCGACATGAAGCCGCGGAAGCTCTCGGAGCGGTGGGTGGTGATGATGTTGCTGCGGTTCTTAAGGAGTTTCAGAGCGACCCCGATCGAATTGTTAAGGAAAGCTGTGATGTCGCACTTGACATCTACGATTACTGGCACTTGGGAATCGAAAGCTCCTGCTGCTAAAATGAGGCGAAGCTTCACCGTTAGACTACATAGATTGTACATTATTACTTCCAACAATTGGACCAACTGATGAAAATACACTCCACTCAAATTGCATATAGTAACTAGATGTGTGGTATCAGCGGGTCCGTCCTCGCCGCTGATGATGATGACAACGATGCTGAAGTAGACGACGCTGAGAGTTCCTCGTCGTGCACTTGATTAGATACAGGTGGATCAATCGAGAACAAGCTGGTTTATGGTTTTGTTTTTCTATCTGATTAAGTGCAAGATACTAAGTTGTAAAATACAGAGTAACAAACATAACTACAATGTGAACCCTCCAGTACCTCATTGGTCTTACTTACTCAGGGTGGTGAGTGGACTCTTGCCCGACCTGAGAGCTTCGATGGCCTCTGCTCGCGCACGACGTGCATCGTCTTGTCTCTCCAAATCCTTGCGGTGTTCTGCATCGCGGAGTTCCAACGCACGTTGGCGCACGTTCTGGCGTGCGGCCTCCTCCTCCTGTTGGGCCAAGATCTGCTCCAAATACTTCGCTGTAATCTCAGAAGGCCGGTCACTGATGGCTCGAGGCTGTCCAAGCTTGCCAAACTTCGCTGTAGAGTTCGAATAAGTTGTGTCCTCAGCTCCAACACCAGGCGGGCTGAGGGCAGGTCCGGACATCTCCAGGATTTCCTTCCGTAGCTGTCTGACCTGAGCAACACTCTGCTTGACTCGTGGGGACTCGGGATGAACTTTAAATGTCGACCCTAAGGTTGCGGTAGCGCCGGCTTGCGAGAGCATAGGAGAAGGACGAGTTGCGTTCAAAGTAGTGTTCAGGGAGGCGGTCGATCCCAGTGTTTTCGTCTTCATTGACTTCACGAACGCATTGGCTGATGTGGCCGTGTTTGGATTCGAATCTGCAAACTCAGTCTGAGAGAGCACTCGCGCAGTTATCGGGACTTCAAAGACTTCGCGCTCCGTGATAACGGAGAATCCAGATTCCACTGTGCCTGGCTTGCTTGCATACAGCTCTAATTCAATGTGTTTTGTCATTCCCGCTGCAATGGCTCCTGGCCGGTACAGAGCTCGAAGGACATACAGAGCATCATTGGGGACCACAGGCTGTCCCACCTGGAAGCGTGCCATGGTCGAGCCGGTGTTCGTAAGTGCAAGCGTTAGTCTGTAAGTGACGCCCTCCTGGCATGTACCAAAATCGGCAACGGCTGGTAACAATGTGCAAGTAGGCAGACCTGGAGCGAGTGCGCCCACACTCGATAAGGTGAATGTTGACGCCGTCTTGGGTGCTGATTTGGTGCCGTAATAATAGGCATACGGCTTGGACTCGGCGCTTGGACCATAAATTGGAGGAATCGGCACCACAGACGTGGGCGACCGAGGGCTTCCCGTAACGCCATGTTCTCGGCTGGCCAAAGGTGGTCGCTGGGTTGGTCCTGCAACTGCCTGAGCGGCGATACGCAATGCCTGCATTGCTGCATTCGTTGACGAAGCAGTCAGTGGCGGGGGTGGCTCGGTTCTGAAGCTCTGTCCTCGGGGAGCATGCTCTACGGGCTCAAGTGCGGTAGCACGAAGCTTGGCCTCCAATTTCTGTTTGCGGGCCGCGGTCTCTGGGTCAGGATTTGGCTTGGCAGTCAATCCCTCGGCCGTGTCGTACATAGACACTGGAATCCACTCCTTATCGGCAATCTCATGCGCAGGGTCACTCCCCGCTTCATCATCGCTAGGATCTTCAGCGCCTGAGCGGGCTGAATCAGAAAGCAAAAGCAAGGCGCGACCTTCTGCTGTGGCGGCTGCAGCTTGGCGTGCACCGGGTGTCGATAGATGGCCATCATCTGCACGATGGACAATAAAGTCCCCAGTTTCCGGATCCACACCTCCAGAGGCCAAAGTAATTGGCTGCAAGCGTGGAGCTTTTGACAGCGTGGAATCGCTTCTGTGCTCTCCAGCAAACCTGTTGTACACCATGGCTTCGGTGTCACGTACATGCCACGAAGGTTGTCCTGGGCTGCCTTGTGTGTGCCTGGCTGCTTCATCTTGTGTAGCAAGAATGTTGCTTGCGACAGCAGAGGCACGCTGTCCATCATCAGGCGAATGCGTGCCCAGATAAGGATTGGGGCCAATGAAGATCGCGGGGGGTGTGACCTCGAATTGACGTGATATGTTCAAGATTTGAGCTCTAAAGCGAACGAGAATGCGCCTAAGCTCATCATCATTCACGGATTGGACAAACTTAGTGAACGCATTGGCGGCGACGAGTCCAACGTTAGGTAGTGAAACACGGCATGTCAAGACAGGATCAGGATCAGTCTCGATTTCCGGAGGCGACTGAGGGGTGTCTCGACTCTCAACAACAGGCAAATAGCCCACCTGGATCAGCAGAGCGGGGAGGAACGCCGCCATGAGCGGGTGTGATGCAAGGACTCTGCGATACCAGATACCGTTTCCTGAAGCAGTGAGGTCTACTGTCCTCAGGGCCATGTCGTAAGGTGACGAGAAGACGCGAGAAATGAGCTCAAATGCAACAGCTAGTGAATGCAAGATGCTACTCAATGTGTCACGGAAACTGATTTCATTCGTCTGGAGCTCCTCTTGTGAGAGAGATGCAACGTTTCTCGCCAAAATCTTTCGATCTGAGATAATCGCTGCATCAATGCATGAGTCCTCGAGATCCAGGAAGGAAGCATTTGGAGAGATGTCTTTGAATCTCCTCGCTGCGGCCGCGATTGCGGATTTGCTCGATGCGTCTCCGCTTGGTGGACATTGTGGGTGGCACCGTTGGGCGAGCAGTAATAGCAAGCGCCTTAGCCTATACTCGCGTGCCGTCAACGAGGTGTCTGTAAAGTAGCTCATTTGTGGCTTCGAGGCCACAACATTGGGAGCGGGAATACCACGATACTTCTCATACATGTGCTTGCCTAGTCCGACACTCTTCCAGCCGGCGTCAGCCGAAGCACTATCCAGTGTTGTTGGTTCATCTACATGGCTCTCCAACCCTATAGTAGTCGTGCAAGGCGCTGCAGGTTTCGCTGTAAATACGGAGAGCGCAGTTTGCGATGGGACCGGTACGTCAAGCTCTGCTTGTCCGGTATGAAGCACTTCATTGGTAGTAGAGAACTGGGATAGAGAGCCAGCTCCTGGAATGCCAACGGTATTTCTGGAGGATGATCCTGTACCCAGCTGGGACAGCCGCAGGTCCGCAACTGAGTAGAAGCTTTGCTCAGCCAATGCCTGCCGCTCTGCCTGCTGGCGCTCTGCCAACTTTTGGCGAGCCCGCAACACGAGTAGTTGCAACTGCTCCGCTGTGGCCTCGTCCTGAACCTCGGAATCAGAACTAACGGCTATGGCCGCACCATCCAGACCGCTGACCTCCTCTGTACTTTGTGGTGGCATTTCAAGTCGTTTGGACCATCCTACCAGTTCCTCTTCAAGCTCAGCAGCGATCTTATCACCAAGTTCGACACCCATGATGCCCAGACGAACTGTGTGACGAGAGGATTTGGACTCCGCGGCAGCCTGTTGAGCCAAACTGCGGTGCTGTTGTGTCAAGAGGGCAGCCAACTTGAATTCTCCAGCAATGTGATCAAGATTCGCTGGGAATTGCACACTTGCGTCTGGATTTGTCAGCTCTAGCTGCTGGTATACAAAACCAGAAGGCAGAAGTGATGGAGACATCTCCAGTCCCCGCCAGACAAGAAGGACCTGTTGAGGATCCAAGGGCTGGGCCTCAAGGAACTGCCTCAGGCTGTATACTTTAACATTGTCAAACAGTCGGTTGGAACCGGTGGAGTCTCCGTAGCGCGCGATGTGCGCTCGAACAAGTGCAGAGTAGCTTGGTACTCGGCGGTACTGCGGTGATGGCCGAAGCGCAGTTAGGATGCGACGAGTTACAAGCGAGGGTTGATCGCTCAGAGCACCTTTTGTCTGATCCGAATCTAGGTAGATAGGCTCGGGTGGAAGGAGAGAGCACAAAGGATTCGACGAAACATTGCGCAAGTACCTTGTAAGCTGGGTTCTCGAAAGGATCTCATAACCCACAATTGGGGCCGGAATAGGTCTTGAATGAACCCCCTGGGAATCCCATCCCTGAACGACAAGAGTGTTCGATGAGAATTCGTCCGTAACTACTCCGGAGTCGAGATCTATGGAACCAGTGTCAGAGGTCAGAGTCTGATTCTCAAAACCTGCTGAGGCTCTCAAAACGAAAAGTCGGGCCGGGAGTGGATGGGATGGAGCCATGTAGTAGCGGGCCGGGATGCTAAATGTCGCAGAGCTATCCTCTTCAGTCTCCCCATACACAACATCACGCAATAGGCGAACGTGGGCACCTGTCGAAATCTTAGGGTTCTTTGGCTCGAGTTCCAGTAAGAAGTCATTGTTCTCGACGTCTCGGGAAATGATCGTACCCGCAGTCATATCGACGCAATATGCGCCCTTACTAACCTTGGCAAATGCCCGAGGAATTTCACCACGTACCAGAGCATCAAAGTCCAGACTATCCATTATCACGTTCTGGAGCTGATCGTCAGCGGTGAATTCAACGTCAAAAGGATCAAACTGTTGTTGCTTAGGATTTCCACCCTTTTGATCTCCCCTCAAGGCTCGTAGCGTTGCGTGGATTGTGTCATCAGGGATGTAGACGATATGCTGTGGCAAGGATTCACGAGGATCTACAGTTGGCATTGCTGCATAGCTTAGGACGGTAGATGTATCGGTAGGATTCGTCTCAGCTGGGATCCGCTCACGAGGCGACGAGCAAACAAAATACGCTCCACTTGCTCGCTGCAATGTGACTGAACCGTTTGGTAGGCCCCGCATAAGGGTTCCATCGTGAGCAAGCACTTCTACTGTGATAGACTCGCTCCGCTCTAAGGCCGACTCCAAGTTAACTTCTTCACTGTACTTAGCCACATTGTTGAGCTGATAAGTGACCACACGCGAAATCGTCACGCATGGATAGCGCGAATGCGGCTGCTCAATGAAATAGATTGCTGAGCTCGAATTTGCCTCCATGGATCCCCCTCGTGCCACAACATCGCGGTAAATTCGGGTGCCATCGGAATGCTGCGCCAATGAATTCCCATTGCTGTAAAGAACAAACTGGGTGTAGTCAGACCGTGTGAAAACACGGGCTTGGGTAAGTGGATCGTATGTAACTGCGCAAAGCTGTTTATCACATTCTGCGTCTGTGGGAACCATAAACTCGCCGACTCTGGGGAGGAACGTGGGCACCATAGATGCGGCTGCAACCTGAGAAGTAGAACCCAGCAATGTGCTGGAAGTTGGTGTCAAAAACCAAGAATACGGACCACCTACGTCGCCGGAGTCGAAATCGTTCGGAAGTGCGACCTCGGGGTCATACGCGTCATGGGGCGCAAGCGCGATCCATGTGTGGCCCACAGTATCAGTTCTGATCGTGACGAGAACTTCTGAATTACCAGTATCTTGCGCACGAGCAAGAATCTCCTCAGGAAGCGCGGTCCGCTTGAACCATCTCGTCATTGACACGGAGCCATCTGGATGAAGGCGATACTCTGCGCCATTCTCATAACCGACTGTCACGATACCTGAGTAGCCGACGACACGACGAATCTCTCGCAGGTCCTGAGGAAGCTCAACTTTCTTGAGAGTGTCCAAGGGTGGGAGAATGGCCATGGACTGTGCCTTAGGATGCTTGGCAGCGAGCGGCTCGTAAATTGCCTTCTTCTCGGTCTTGGGAAGGAATGCAGCGGGAGGCGTCAAGATCAGATGCTTACTGACATGCAATTCGCTCAGCACGCCATCCGCGGTCGTATAGCATACCTTGAATTTGTGAGCCTTCGTGGGCGTAGGAGGAGCATTAGAATCGTCATCGTATGTCACGAAGAAGCGACTGGAATCTTCAAACTGTGTAGTAAACGTCCGCACGGGCTTTCTAACGCGGCTGTCCTTTCCTGCCTGGAGCATTGCACGCATACCTGCTGAATCCGCGAACGCCGCGAAACCTACTGTCGGCGGCGCCTGTCCATTCTGTTCCAGACCCGGAATCGTCTCAGCAAGAGTGCAATCCACTTGAACATCCTCAACCATTGACACCAGATCATCCTTCTCAACGATCAGCCAGGTCCATTTTGATCTACCGCTTTCACAATGTAGCCTGGTTAATCGAGCCTGATCGCACGGATACAGAATGGTTGCATTTCGAGCGAGAACGCCCGTATGTGGCACATTGAATTTGTACACCGCCTGCGGTTTGGTGCTTCGGATGAATTGGTCAGCAGCTCGCCATTCTGAGAAGTTTAAGTTCGGGCAGAAGAATGCACGCCAGTCTTGCTTCTTTTGACGGTGCGTTGGCGTGCGTGGCTGTACAGCAACGAGAAGAGCATCGAGCAAGGGGAAGTATCTCGCCTGAGTATGGACAGAATCAGTCACTGAGAAAGACGCATCGAACAGACGCATGTGCATGGCCGATTTCGTTAACGGTTCTCGCAGAGTTCGGGAAGCTACTCCAGATCTTAATGCTAACCAGCTGAAACGGCTCTCATGCATTTCCTCAGCGGCATCTATGTGACCGTCGACATCACTGATCCATTCAAACTTGGACTTGCCGTCGGCTTGGCTTACCTGGCTACTCAAACCCTGGCCAACTTGGCACAGGAGCCTCTTCTTTTGAAGCTCTCGAATACGGAAGGTGACGGCATCCTCGATTTCTGGGTCACCTTGTGCAAGACATGGTGGCACAATACGAGACAATCCCAACTTGCTCGTGTTCTGTGTTATAGAGAAATCGGGCACTGGTCTTGCGAGCATCTCTTCGAAAGCTAGCGTGATCAAAGCTCTCTCGAGCGCGTCAGCTGAGAGCATGGTTGACTTGGCTAATAACGCCAAAGCAACCCCACGCTCGGCCTTCGATAGAGTTAAGATACTAGCTGCCTTCTCCGCCGCGGTAGGTAGACCCCTGCCACCTGCACCGGGAACATACAAGTACGAATTCTTAGCGCGTGCATCCTCCTTATACAATTTCGCGAGGCCAGTCAGGCTGGAAGAGGAGGCTCCACAACCTGACGCATACGCCTTCGCCGCCTGAAGAGCATTCGAATCACCGTCTAACACCGCACGAACCAGATTCAGTGCGATAGTGTCGTCCTGAGATAGTACAAAGGCAGGTTTGTTATCGTCTTCACTACCGGTCAATTGGTCGCGGTACTTATGCGCACTAGTAGGACGATGTGATGGGACAAGCATGCCATCCCACCGTGAGAGCAATGAAGTCACTTCCGATGCGTTCGGATCCGCAAATGAGTCCGGTGATGCCTCCAACGATGAGTCAAGCAAAGACGCAAAAGTGGAATCGATATGTGCCGCCACGGACTGCTCGTAGGATTGCTTTGCCATCATGTCAACTGGATCTTGATTTGTCAGACCAACAGAGGGGCCAGATGGAAGCGCGAATAGATAGTCAGCGTCTTCTACAGATGACGATAGCGCACCTTGCCCTGATGATGCTCGTGGCGCGGCGGCCACTGTAGCGGCAACTTGTTCAAACATTGCCATAAGAAGCAAAGAAACATCATTCATGGCTGTTGGAGGAAGCTGGTTGGCCAGGCAATTGTAGACTCGAGTGTCCACAACGGTGTCGGGAGCCAAAACCGGGAATGCGACGGCTGGAACCTTGTGCATCCACGCGGCAAAAGTCGTTCTGTCCGCTGCCATTTGTCGCAGAGCAAATCGGATCTCTGCGGTCGTCATCGACGCGGCTGTCGTCAAATCAAGCGAAGCACTGGAGTTCTCACCGGCACTCGAGGACTCTGCCGGCTTGGCCGCCTCCTTGAGAGCTGCTGCGCTTGAATTCGATGCACCAGCTGCTCCACTCCCAGACTTGCGCCCTGTTGAGTTTGTCTGATTGCCACTTGCCGCTTTGGTTCCTGCAGCGGTTGGTGAAGGAAGGGATTGCTTGACCTTAGCAGAGGCTGATCCTCCTGGTCGACCTGCGGCAGTACCACCGGAGCTAGTAACGCCGGCCGTTGGACTGATCAACCCCGTCGCGGCCTGTCCTGAAGCCGCAGAAGGGAAGCCGGGCATTACCTCGGAAGGCTTGACGGCTCGAACATAGAAGCAGCACACGTTACGGAACCTAGGGTCGGCGGCGACGAGCATGGCCAACTCTCCAGGAAGGGTCGGGAATGGCTGATTCTTCGCGTCAGGATTCAAGTCATCGTCATGGATATGGAAGATGGCTGTGGCGGCGTCTCGAAGCGAAAGCGATGTCACGGCGACGCCAGGTGTGAAAGATGGCACCTGGACCAACTGAGAAGGTGAAGAGAGCGCATTTGATGCTAAGTCCGGCTCAGAATCCCCGGCGGGTGGTTTTATCGTTGACTGCATGCCCGATTGCTGCGGATTTTTAGTGCCTTGATTCTTGGTCAAAGTTGATGAGGCCGATAGCTTACTCGCGACGGACCCTGATGTTGGTCTTGCTGCTCCTTGTGTCGGCGTTGAGCCGCGGGATTTACCTGCTGCGCCTAGGGCGCTTTGGGAGGTCTGTGGTACTCCCGGCAATGTAACTGGTGCAGTTGCACTTGCGCTTGTGGAGCTCAAACTGGCTGCTGGCGCGATCTGAGAACCTGTAGAACCCTTCAACGCCTCACCGGGCTGTGCAGACGAACTATATGCTCGTGCTTGCGGCACAAACGCAACACTACCTCCGTTACCAAATTCTGCTGCATCGGACGCCTCATTGGGGTTCCAAGTCAAGACTCGACCATTCTCATCCTCGAAGCGTAGAATTAGGATTGCGCTGAGCTCGATTCCAGCCGCTGCGAGCTTTTGTGCATCACCAGGTTTGCGAATAACGTCGTACAAGATGATATGCAGAGGAATCTGATTGGGCTTACGAATAGCATCAAGCGAAGCTTCAATAGAAGGCCCTGCGGTTGGCAATCCATCCACGCCTAAATCTGCATTACTTCCTAAGACGAGCTCCAACCCCTTCAGATCCTTCATTAGGCTCTCCTTATCGACGACAGGTCCTCCAGCGTTGGCTTTGGCCAACGGCTCGAAAGTGAGGCTCGAGTTGTTATCGCTTGCCTTCTCCTTGACGATCGTGTTAGCTGAGGAGGTTACGGACACTGCGGCATCTGAAACTGCATGAGCAGCTTGTAGTGTAGAACCTGATTGCTTTGTTCCCACTGCGGCTGACGAACCTGTCGCTTTTTTCTTATCCGCCTCCTTGCCCTTTGCACCACTCGAGCTCGTTGTTGTGTGGCTTGCAGTCGGGTTGCGTAGCTGCTCCTCTCGCTCTTGTTCAATCCGTTTGCGCTCGAGATATTCCTCAAGCTTTTCCTCGATGCACTTAGGAACTAGCTCCTTGAGGCGCTCGACCATCTCATCGCTCAAGGTAAAGCGCTGATCTTCGTCCGAGTCGTCATCATCTGCATTTGTAGCACCACTACCAACTGCAGCTGCACCTGGGTTCTGTGCAGATGAGCCGAGCTGGCGTGATGAAGTCGAGCCAAGGCTTCCTGATCCTGTTCCTGATCCTGCCGTGGTCCTTGCGCTGGCGGGGGCATTCGAGGTGGTTGCACCTGCCTGTGCCTTGCGCGCTGCACCAGCTGCGGCGCTGGAAGCGTTTTTGGTACCCTGCGGCGGCTTGCCATCCTTGCGTTTCTTATCACGAACCGCGTTCGCATCTTCGAGTTGTTCTCGAGTGATGATGACGATGTCCGAATCTTCGAGCTGAGCATACACTTCGGCAGCGAGATCAGCTGAGATAAGCGACTTGTCTATGATCGAAAACACGGGCTGGTACTCAGGCACTGCCTGTGCACTGGTACCATTCCCACCAGGAGCACTCTGTGTGCTCGTAGACCCCTGGGTCGACATGGTCTATAAGGGGGTTTACAGCAAGTATTTCGCGTGAGAAACAACGACATGGTAGGTGACGGCGCACGCTACGCAAAGGTGAGCGAAACTGGGATGCCTTGGTACTTAGGTCCCCCGGACTCGGGCAAGAAACGAAGTTGTTCTAGCGGACCGAGCGAAACTGCAGCGTTGGATGTAAAATTCGAGAGGGATATAGAGCTTTTGGATATTTAAGCCTACAAACGTACCACAGTGCAATTAATCAGACGTGTCTACGCGGAATAGCGAGACGTGCACTGGCTAGATAGCGAGAAAAGGGGTATTTGCTGCCTCTACAAAAAGGTAACGGTTTTTCAAATGCTCGTCCAAAAAATTTGACCTCTCTGAGACTAAAGTCCCTAGGGCATTCCAGGACATGCCTGGTAGAGACTCCGCGGATCGGGCTGGAGTGCTGAGAATATTGTGCATCATGGTGGCTACTGTCGCTGTGCTGTGGAACTTTCCAGGTTTGCTTCCGAATTCACCTGGAGATTACCCTGAAACATTCTTTCTGCGCTGGAACTGGGACCGAGCTTTCAGCCGGCCTGTGAGCATTAGCTACCTCATCTTGGGACAGTCTTACGGGGCCATGAATGCCAAATGTCTTGCCTGGCGGGGAACGATGAAAAGCTGTGATGGAACTTTCATAATTTGCGAATACATTCGAATTTATGTTGAGACAATGTTGAGCCTACTTCCGTAAGGCGGCAAGGCGCGCTGCGAGGATGCTGTCAAGATCTGTCGAACCTTCCGTATCCTCGATGGTCACGGTAGGTTCGCTGTCCTTTTTCTTGGGTGAAGGCACCATCATCACGATGGGAACGTGCTCTGAGACGAGTTGGCCACCACCTCCACCGCTGCCGCCAGCACCACCGCTTGGGCTGCTGTCAGCATCATCTTCGCCGCGTCCCTTACCTACGCTCGTCTTAGGCGGCTCAGGGAGATCTAACGCCATCAACATGGAGTGAATGGCCTCGTCGCTTTCACTCTGATCTAGGGCAGACGCCTGTGATTCTGGGTTCTGGCCCTCCTCGTCTAGCTCGGTCGAGAGCGTGGATGCCTTTGGTGGCCTTGCTGTGGCGTCCTTGGTTTCTTGGGAAGAGATCTGCGATGGAACCGCAGACTCAGTGCGCGGGGACGGTAGCGGTGATGATGCTGCGGCTGCTGTCTCCTGCTTGGAAATCTCGGGCGCGGTACCAGTGGAGATCGGTGCTGGAGCCGGTGCGTCCCTTGTGTTTGACTTGACTTCTATGCTCGCTTGGGAGGCACCACCTTGTGGCGTCCAGCTAGGAATGGATGCAGCTGGCTTGGCTGACGCAGCCTCAGGTGCTACCGAATCGTATGGTGGGACCGTGTCGAATTCAGAGTCTGGGATAAGTGTCAGGCTATCTTCACCAGAGGGTTCTTCGTACGCAGGTGGGGGAACGTCCGCTGGGAAGACAGCAGGAGTTGCCCTGGGAGAGCTGCGAGGAGGAGGTGCGGGTCGTGGGGAGCTTGGAGGCAGCGCATGCGGCTGTTGTTGCTGCTGGTGCCCAGAGGGTGAAGCTGCTGGAGACGAAGCAGCAGGAGGCGCCGCGGAAGCTCCAACTTCTGGAATCGCCTGCTGAGATTGTTGTGCCACCGTGGACTCCGCAGATGCCTCAGAGATAAACGGCTGATAGTCGGCAGTGATCTCGATCGCACCTGCGGGCGTTGCGTACGCTTGGCCGCGCCCGAGAGTAAGCCAAGCACGCATGCTCACAGGGGGCACAGGCGTCCCCTCTGTACCAGCAACGGGAGCTGCAGCTGCCATTTGCTCTCGTGGCATAATAAATGCAAGGTAATGTGCATTCACGATTGTTGAGCCAATCAACTTGTCAGACAGCACACCGCGTGCAAAGACTTGGAAGCAAACCTTTGTCCACGGAGCATTGATGTTGAAGGAGTATAAAGGACTATTCCAAACGGGAACCGTGCCCGCAAGCGCATCTACCTGAGTGTAATAAACTCGCTTATCAGCAATTGGACCTCCTGGACGTCGACTAAGCGCGTTTGTCACGGCTTGCTTGAGTGACTCGGGTGGATTCGTTCCAAATGGTGGAGAGCTGGTACCGTGGTGGTACAAGAAGACTCTTGCGTACACGCTCTGTGCTCCTGACTGGCCAACGCCTGCATTGGTCCATGACGTATTATATAAATCGCGTGCGCGGTGAATGCTAATGTTCAGCACACCAGGATACTTGGCCAGCTCTTCCTCTGGAGATCCTCCGAGATCCATATCCTGCGCACGAACCATCATTGTGCGGCGAGCTGGATTCTCATTTTCCATAAATCGCTCCCTGCCCGGAGGCTCGTGTCCAGTTTGAGGAGGCAATGGCGAAACCTTGGGGCGTAGCGATGCGACCTGTCCAATGGCCTGAAAATCCTGCAGGCTCGGAGGTGCCGTAGGAGAGACAATTTTAGGAGTCCAGCTCACGCTGTGTGCAGCGGCAATTGCCTTAAGCAGTTCAAGCACAACCTCAAGTGCAGGAGGCTTGGACGATAGCAGTTGAAGCATGCGAGGACTCACCGAACCGCTGCGGTTATCCATATGCGACTGGACCCAATCGCTACCAAACTTGTATCCAAGTTGTTCAATGATTTCATTTGACGCCTCAGGAATCTCGCTCACATTGCGACCAAAGTAGATCATCGATGCGCACGTTTCAAGTAAATCTTCTGGGCAGAACTTAGCCTCCGCAATCAGTCGGAGTCGTTGGAGAAGAACGTTGGCCTGAAGCGTATATAGCTCAAGTGCACTAATGAGGTTTTCCTGCGAAATGAGCATTTCAGCGCGAATCCTCGCGGTTTCGTCTTTGCCCTGTGCTAAGAGTTGGGCGATCTCACGTCGATCAACCTGACACTTGTTGCTCTTCTTACTCTGCTGCATCTTGCAGCGCTCAATTGCTGCGGTGAGCTTGACCTTGAAGGTCACATGTGAGAAGGAACCACCCATGCTATTCAAGTCTGTTGGACTGGAGTGGGTTTCGGTTCCTCTTAGGCGTGACCAATCCTAGAGTGGGTAAATGACGTGAAACCCAGTTCGACTGAGACGTTAGCATCACCCTCCAAGTGGACCACGCATCTTAGTCCGCTGCTCCCTCACCCACCACCCGATCGCGAGCTCCCAACGGTAATGACTCTCAGCATGGACCAAGATCAGCTCTGGATCGGGAGGATCCGCCAGCCTTCCGGGGTTAAAAGCCAAGCTGGACACCAAACAACTCAGGTTTACACCAATGAATATCGTCACATATGCATGCATGAAAGTCTCCATCCCAAATCGTACTACATCAACAATGTTGATTTCTCACTCATCCCTCCTAGTCGCAGCGCGTGCCGTTTCCGCGTGGGAAAGGAATTCACCGCCCGCGCATCTGACGGGAGTCCGGCAGAGGGACCGGGCCCGGCCTACGCTGGCAAAAATATTGCATGCAACCGAGTTCGAAAATCTTTTGGCTCGGTGGCACAAATCTCGAGGTGAGTTGGGGCCGATATAAGTCGGTTTTGTTGGGTGTGGTGTGGAAGATCTCACTCTTAGTCCTGGGGATCTAGTAGAAGACGACTTGATCTAGCTTGTATTTTTATTCTAGCGCGATTCTCGACCGAGATTAACTTAGTTTAATCGCACGCATGGAATCGATAGGGAGAGGCAGGGGCCAAAATTTGCCCGCCTTGAATACTTTGGCGTGACTTTCGGCTCCGCCTGCGGAGTGCCCAAAAGATCTGTAAGTGGACCTGAGAAGATATCACTCACACGCGTTGGATGCACCATGGATCCTGACTCCGCACTCACGTCTAGATCTCGAAAGTTTGTTTCGAGACGAACATGTCGGATGACAAGCCTTCAGCTGGAGCTGAGGCTCGAGTTGGCAGTAGCCGGCGAGATGATATCCCCGCTGACCAACTAGCTCCACGAGGCTTTTCATCTGATACTTCTTATGAAGCTGCAGCTTTCATCGCGGCTCCAACTGCGCTTGTCCCGGGTTTTGACCCTCTGAGCAACTTCGAACGATCGAAGGCCCCGTGCCTCGACGAACGGCAGCTTGATCAGAGTGTGCCAAATCTAATTATTCAGGCCAGCAATGACAGCATCACAAGTGAGCCGAGCCGTGATACCGATGGTAGCAGTCGCGCAAGTGCTCGCGCAGAAAATGAGACTGCACCTGCCAGTGTTGTTTCCAGTGCTGTGTCGACGACCTCAGCATTGCAACCCCCTGGCATCCAATGCACTCAGAGTCAACGCACCGAGCATGACTCTGATACAGTGCTTGGAGATGATCAGAGGGGCCGCACCGACGTCACGTCGTCGCTTCACTTCTCCGTGTGCACTAACCAGACGGCAGTCCGAGGAGTGATTACCTCCAAATTGCATCTCCGCTCCGAAGCTACAATTGATGAAGATAAGGAAGACTCATTCCACAATCAACATAACAATCTACACCAGCTCAGCAAACTCCACAGGAACTACCAACATGACCGTAGCAATCCGTCCGTATGGGTCACTACTCAAGAATATGCATATTCAACGAAGAATAACTCAGAACCACGAGGAACTTCGCATAGCACAGCTCCGCAAATCGCATTAACCAGTGTTCACCACCAGCATCACCAGCTTATGCACCAAAATCAGCATCTCTCAACGGCACCATCGCACTCGCGAACAGTATATCACGATCAACCACGGGCCGCACCCCCAATTTCGCGACCCCAGTTTGTTGCAACGTACACAGATCCAAACTATGTGCGCCAACTACCCAACGTTCGGAGCCAACGGACCGACGAGCAACTTGATCACGAATCGGAATCAACTAATGCTGAAAGCGTACCCTTACTGACAGCCTTGTCACCGATGGCATCGACTATCCTATCGGAGATGAATTCCTTGCGCTCTCCAATGTCCCAAATGGACCAGACCAATGCATCACTGTCAAATGCATCGACATCCAGACGTGTATCGACGCCTGGACTTACAGAATTACCATCATCACCTAACGTCCCTCCTGCTTCGCGACCAACCCGTGGCAGCCACCCGGACCCATGGGGGGGTTTCGCTTCAGTTCATGCTCCAGCATCCAACTCGCTTTACCTTGAGCAACCCCAGACGTTGTATCTTCCTCAGCAAAGCCCAGAGCATTGTCAGAAATCGCAACCACTCGCTCGCAAACGCATCATCGAAGTGGATAAGAGGGAACCCTTTCAAGCGACGGAGCAAAACTTCCGTGTTGATCAGCGCCATAGCGATCAGCTCCATTACCGCTTTGTTACAAACGATCGTGCTGAATCTCATCAGCCAAGCCAGGACCCAGCCGACAATAGCATGCCATCATTCGAGAAATCGTCAGAGGGATCACTTGAGCAACTACAAGCAGCAGCACTGGGGAAGCGCTCCTTCACTGCCGTGCACCTTGCTTCCCACAGTAGCTCGGAGCAAAGTGTCGTCACATTCCCCCCACGTCACCAACTAAGCAATGATTCTCCCATGATATCGGCAGGCCCCCTGGTGTCTCATGCGGATCCCCTTCCAACCTCCACAGGTGTCCCTCTGCCTCGCAGCGCGCGTGCGTACTCTGTTGGCGAGTGTCAGCCGACTGGGAGGTACGGGGATATCACGTTAGGTTCCTTGAAGGCATCCGGTGATACCAGTAGATCGGATGAATGTGAGGAAATGCCCCAGAAAAGCTTCGCCAGCTGGGAGGCCCGTAAGGATGCGGGCGCCGTCTTTGACGCGCCAGCTCAGTCCATGGGTAATGGGCAACCGGCTTTGGATCTAGTGTACTTCCCGGATCCCATGAAAAGACTGGATCACACAACTCTCCTATTTTTGCACCCGAGTTCGTCACTGAAAGTACCCTCGCCTGATCCCGCCAGAAATATGCCTCCTACCCTTCCTGAGCTCTTAGTCCGTTTGTCCCAGCGCCTCCCCACGGGCTTCCTTGGCGACGCCGATCGTACGTCGAGCTATCGTCAGGGACTGTCCAGAAAGACGTTCACCCTGCCTGGCTCGAAGAACTGTGAGTACTGTACCGGTGGAGGGCAAGACCCGTTTTCAGATTTTCACACCCTAACATCGATGAGTCAACGATTGTCGAATCCACTCCTTACCCTGAGCGAGGCCAGGAAGCTTCTGGCTTTCACAAGTACAATCCGTGAAACGACGCCGCACGCACTCGCAGGGACAATTCTGGCATCTGAAGCCCAGTACCTAATCAGTGAGCTTTCTCAGATAAAACGTCTTGACCTCCGCGATCGCTCCGTGTCTCGTTTAATCTGTGGCATACGTTCGGAGTCTCACATGAGCGGCAACACGTTCAACTCGCCGTTTGTTACAGGCTCACAGGGACGATCAGGACCATTGACCCCTGTCACTCCCGGTCATTCTGTTGCTGCGATGAACACACGCGAGCCTGTTTCCGCGCGTGACCAAGTGGACTCGCACAAACGTGGGTCCCAAGAAATCGAAGCAGACATGCGCTCTACGGCTTCGCCCTTGACAGTCACCAATGCCAGTAACGCGGGCGGTGGTGACAACACAACACAGGGGGTTACACCTTGGGAGTCTTTACCAATTCATGCCAGGAAGTCGCTGATTGAGAGATCAATTGCCCACATCTCCAGGCTTAACTCAATCTTGGACGTAGTAATCCAAAGGGATTTCCCCTTAACAGGGGTGTGCAATGATAGCAATGAGCTCTTAGGTCGTGTCTGGTACCGCACCGCGTCTCCCTCCAAATGCAAACTAAGTCCCTTGACAAGCAAGGTACCACAGAGCCGAAGCGACGATGTGAGTTCATCGGCCCCAGGCTTGAGTCGAAACCCGAACCCATCACTGACTCTCACTCCTTCGCTCAGACAGAGACGTGCTTTATTGCAAACGGTGCTGGGGGATGACGATGACATGAGGCTCGACTCTAGATTAACTTCCCCACAGGGGAAAGGCCCCTTCTTGCCTCCAGCTGCTGTGAGGGATGCGTCTGAAACCGCCTCAATCGAGTCCCTGAATCAAGGTGCAGAAGACGATCCTCAGCAAGGAGCTTGTTTGTGGATTCAAGTGGTTATGATTGCAATCGGACGGCTAAGGCGGTTGTTGGGTCTCCTTCCAGTATACAAGCAAGCCCACCGCATCTCGAGCTCTCCACCTCCCTCACAGCTTTCGGTCCCACATGTTCGTTCGATTCGTGGCTTGAATGGAACAGGATCGGGTCTCTTATCCAGCCGCACTATCTTGGATTTGGCTCGCGTGGCATCTTCACCATCCGCGTCCCAATGCTCGCCGAAGTCCTTGGGTAGCGATAATTCTGAGATTCATGAGCAGAACATATCGCCACCTGGATCCAATATGTCATCGCCCTTTGTGGCATCTCGCCGCTATTCCGAAGACATGAGCAAACACACACTTACTGATGACCTCGCTGATGATTTGACATGCACCTCACCACAGTCTCAGCGCAGCAGCGGCCCTGTAATCCATTTCTCAGCACAAAGTGCAACCTTAACGACGCTTTCGCAGCTCACAGCGGCGTCGGCGACACCAAGAGAGGTGGAAAGTGTCGGTAGATATAAGTTCCCACGGGTCGATTTCTCGCTGGGACCCAGCCCAAGGAGCAATGCAGCGACGCCGATTCAGGCGCACTCACCGGTCGCAACGCCGTTAGCGTTCACGCCGAGCCAGGAAGTCGCCAGCACAGCGTTGCAGTCTGCATGGCAAGATCTTCTACGACACTGCACCAAGCTAGAGCTAGGCTTGAAACACGTGATACAGGTGTATACCCCTAGCTACTCTGCATATGTTCACTCATCACTCATCCCTTCTCTGGAATACGCCGTTGCTCATCAGCTTTTCCATCACCTTGAGTTCGAGCCTTACTACGCCTGTCTGCAAACTAACCTTCCGAGTCTCTTGCAGGCATATTTGGGTCGACCGACCCCGACACTACGACGACTCGTAAAGAATGCGGAATGCACCACGTTCCTAGATGCATTCAAGTGTTCGACAGTCACAAGAAGTGCGTTACACTCATATTGGCTCTTGATTAGAGCCTTTCAGCTCCAAGCCCGCGTAGCGAGCCTATCTATTCTTGTCTTTGGTCGATACCTTGGGCCTCAAAGCACTCCTGAGCTGGTAAAGGAGCTGCATTCACGTGGCGGATTCCATCCCATTGCAGAACTGATCGAAAACATGACTCGAACTCAGCATACGCTAAGATGCGACGAGACAAGCAATGGTACGGCGATGCGTCGATTCTTATCGTGTGTCCCCTACGCCCTGGGGTTCAGTGAATCTCCAGTAACATGCTGCCCAGGAATTGCATTGGTTGTGGAACTTGGACGATCGTATGGTCTCTCCAAGCAAGGTGATGATGGTGGTGACCAGTTGTTTGATGTTCTAGCTCTCTTGTCAGCAATCTATCCAAGCCAAGAGTCTATGCTTGCAGCGTTATATCCTGGCGCAAAGTTCCCTATCTTCAGTGCGTTACAGGAACTTTGTTCGTCAGCGATGATGCTCATGTTACTTAATTTCGTAACGCTAAGCAGTGATGCAGCTCGTTGTATCCTCGATTCAGCTAAATTCGGCGCGCCCGACGCTGAAACTGCCATCTACGCGTTATACAAGTGCGAAGCCGAAGCATTGGTTGAAGAGTTGAATTCACTTCACTGCTTAGCCAAGCTAGTTTCTCCTCCAGAACCCTTTTCGTACTCCCCATCCCCGCTGGATGCTTCCACTCCGAATCGTCGTCCGTGTATCATTGAGTGGATTTATCGAGCTTTTGAGTGCACACCGAAGAGTGAGGTCGATCTCAACGGTGTGTCGCACATGCTGCCTGAGTTTGAGCTTCGTGCGACGCTCCTCGCATGCGCACAAACCTCGCTTGACTTTATGAGTTCTTCTAAATCGGTTGAGCCTGCTTCAGAAGGGCCTTTATCTCCGATCAGTACTTCGAAAAATGGAAGCCCATCGCCAAGCCATGATTTCCGCAACTTATCCGTAGGAGGCGTAGCACACGAATCTTCCCAACACGGCAACGTGATGCAGATGTTCGACATGGTGGTGCAGCAAATGTTTGAGCATGAAGCTCAGGAAGAGCTAAATGCCGGCGTGTCCTGCCTGCCCTATCTAGCGGGCCTCCACAAAGTCGCTGCTGAGTTGGCTTCGCCCATGCGTGCAATGATGCGGTTCCTATGTGCTCTGCGGAATGTATGCCTCGTTGGTTGGCGCTCCAATCAACAGGAATCGTCACTTGGAGGTATTGCCGAATTGACCGTGCTTACCATAGCCCGGGTACTTGAACTAGTCATGCTTCGCAATCATGTTACCTTGAAGCTTCACCCGCAGACGACTGAAGATTGTCCAACAGGTGGCATGCTTGTGGAGGATGTGTTTCTCACAGAGTCTTTTCCCCAAGATACCTGGGGAACTTCCTATATGTTTGACTTCTCTGATGTAGCCATGCCAGTTGCTTCGGAATACCATCTGGCGGATTCCTTTGGGTGCTGCGCCATGTTGGTAAATTTCTGGGACTCGCCTGAGTTCTACACGAGTCGCCCGGACGTGGCGACTGCTGCACCATCAGAGATTATGTCCTCTCTGTTTAAAATAGGGGATTTCGAACCTGATGTTTCGCTGTACAACAAGAATCTCCAGAGCTGTGCTTCACAGCTTTGCATCTGGCTCTGGGGTGCAGGAACAGTATCCTTAATAGCCGAACACACCAATGCTCGGCTCGAGACAAATACCTCGATTCGTGACCTTTTACAGTCCAGCGAGCGTGTTCCTGACATGCACTCCTCATTGGTGGCTCTAAGTAGCGGAGGAGCTGCTGTTGCACACGCACCAATCCTAGCTGCTGGATTGTCTGATACGACGGATCGCCCTCCCCAGCTCAGCCAGGCCCATGATACATCCACGTGGACCGGAGGTATTGAAACAACCGTATCGCTCCCCATGGGCACCGAGAAATCCCCGGAACAGCCTGATAGTGAGGTACTACCAAAACGATCCGCTCGAGGCCGACCCAGACGAACGAACACTGAGAGGCCTAGCGACATCGAGACCTTATCAAGCTCAAAGAAACCTGTTCGAAGGAGCCGGACTCGCATGTCTCCCACACCAGACGTTGTGAGCGCTGGTCCAGTGGAGGCGGCTCAGTCGAGTCACCCCCACGGCATCGCGTCTGCTGACGACCAGCCGGTACGGCAAGAAGTGATCTCTCATGTCGACCCAATCTCCAGTAGCCCGCCAGCAATGTTGGTGGATGAATCTGATTCATCGAAAAAAGGAGTGGCACGAAGCCGTCGCCGATCTGCAAAGGAGACTATGACACCTGCCCAAACTGATGAGCCGAGCGGATCATTGCCTTCAAGCCAACCCCTCCTCTCAACCCATGTTAGCACGCTCGAAAAGGATATGGCTGATCGAGTGAATGAGTGGCTGAATCGTGTTGAAGTTCAAGGAATCACGCGCCTGATGGCCGAACACGATGGCGGAACACAAGGGTCGGCTGGTGAACGCACGAGCGTCTCATCGGCTGCAGCTGTGTCGCCTCGACAACGAAGGAAGAAGCAAGATGACCAGTCGACCGGAAATGGTAGGGCCGCCTCGAGACGCTCCCGAACGAATCTCCCCAAACCTGTGCTTAATATGATTCGTGAGTTGCATGTGATTTTGCAGCCCTGCCCTCTCAAGACTCAACGAGCCATCCTCGAGGAGGTTTCTGAACATCTAAAAGTTCCTCGAAAGCATATCATGCGTAGTTTCCGAAATTGGCGGTATTCTGCGAGAGGCAAGGGAAGAAAGAATGCGACGCACATAAGTTCTGAGTTTGATGATCCTGGATCCGATGACTGCTCAGAGTCCGAAGACGAGCTGGAACCAGACATGGATGTGCAACAGGTGCCACTTCGTTCGCAGCGTACGAATGCAACAAACGATGTAGCAAGCTTGCAGCTATCACTTTTGACAGTGAGTGCACCATCTGCTCATCCCTCTCTTCAGAATGTGAGCCTCATAGACGTGCCCGATGCTGCTCTGAATGCAAAGGGTATAACGGAACAGATCGACGCTCCAACCAATTCCAATGAGCGCAGGCGGGAGACCAAAGAGCGCGTTAACAAAGCAGCGTATGGTGAGTCTCGCAAACCCCGGTCACAGCATTCGAATGATGACGGGAATGAACCGACTCAACCGCCCACTCGTTCCCTTGTCAGCCCGCCAATCCTAGAGCGCCGAGTTGATCCATCTGGCGAGTTCAAGCACGATATGCAACCAGACAACCCTGGATCCAATGTTGCACCCACCGGACCAATATGGGGAGACCCACTATGCAATCCGGCACAGCAATATCAGTTATTCCAGACACATGCAGATTCTTCGTCCCTCTCGTCGATCCACGCTGAAGCCATGCCTGTCACTAATCATTGGTCAGTCACTGATTCCGATTCAATGACAGCTAAACGGTCTTTTGATCCACTTCTCAGCTCCATCTCACATCAGGGTCATTGTGGCTCCGGTATCGCTGCGGCAAGTGACCAAGCCACGCCGCATATTCCACGTGAAACGACGCTAGAGCACGACACGGCTTCCCAGACAATGAGGCCTCCTCCTATGCTTTCCAAACCCGCAAGTCAGGAGTCAAACGGGCCGTTCCTCTCACTTACAGCGACGGCTTCGCTCATTATTCCAAGTGCCGGCCATGTCCAACCTCTAAATGATATGCCACGTGGCTTGCCACCATCTTCGATTGTCACAGTAACACCTCGTGGCACCAGGGTTAGCTCGCCAAGCGTTCATCGTGTCTTGTCAAACGAGACCTTTGGGCTCTCCCGTGCATCATCCCAAATAGCTACGCCTAACTGGGCCAATCGTCATGAGCCACACAGGAGCGGTTTGCATTTGTCGTCGTCGACCATGCAAAGTGTGGTTGCGTTGAATCCAACCGCATCACCTGCATTCGGCAGGTCTATGGGGTCAAGATCGTCGAGAGTCGAGAGTCCTCAGGCGAGGAACACCAGAGACAGTGCACAAGTTGTAGAGGACCTTTCAGCAAGCGAGACCATCCAATCAATGCTGAATGACAATGCATTTGACTCATCCAGAAAGCGTAAAGCACCCGAGAACCGCACTCGCATTCACGCTGCTTCAGGGAGTGAGTCGACGCCTACCCAAACGAGAAGTCCAATCAACATCGATTACTTCTCCGCACATGCACAAGCCTTCGGGTCCGATGCGCCTGGAGCGCCCACCCATCATCTTACGCCTGTAGCGCACGATGCGGCCCACACTCAGACCCTACATGCATACTCCGGAGATGCACACCAACTTGAAGACATACTTTCTCCCTCTCGAACCCTACACCCGACGCCAACCTTACGTCAGAATGGAGTCGAACCTTTCATAGGTCTGCTCTACCTCTCACAACATGGTACTACCCACCGCAATACCGACGCCACTACTGAATTTGAGTCTAACCTCCAACCGACTCCACAGCCCCAGAGTCATACCTTCAGAGAAGTGTATTCCTCCCCGCACTCTTCAACAACCGCACCGACTTCTGTGCCGTCGCAATCCGTTCCATCATTGACCTCGCTTCCTCCGATCGCGGATCACCAGCTGAACCGAAAGGTTTAATGAAGTGGTTCGCTTGCCAGCCCTCATCAGAGAATTGGCTCTCTCCGTAATATCAGCTCTTCTCAGGAAGGAGCATGTATGTCAGTAGTTATCCGGAGCTTACAGGAGATTGCCTTTTCACTAAGGGTGTCCGTGGTCTTGTTGTTAGATTCTACATCACCGCATTAGTTTGTACTCTTAATATCTTCATTCCTTTAGCATTTGGCCCGCGTCTAAACCCAAGACTTACTTAACTTTGACTGCATTCGACTTAACGAGTCTCATCGATTCACTTTCTATGGACTCGTATTCTATCCGCATATGTCTGGCATTACTCTTTAGTATTCCTACCGATTGACGACCCAACTCACATTTTCCTAAATCCTACTTGCGATTATTAGACTATTCGTTAATCTGCTATCCCTCGGTATTTGCATTGTTGTGTACTCCACTAGTCGTCAAACGTTGCTACATTGCTTCAGCCGAAAGTTCCACATATTAACCTGCTTTGAGACTGCTGACCCATCCGTCGCCAACTACGTCACCACCTCGCCCAAACTCTCTGAGACGCTTTATGCCTCGCGCTCATCGTCCTCTCACACACAAATTCGTACAGCCACGTGCCACTGCTAAAATCAACCGTATCTTTTTTTCCAGAAGCATCCATCCCCCTTCGCTTGACGGGACATCAATCACCACCACCTCATCATCAACATCAATATCAGCAGCAACAGCAACAGGAACAGCAGCACCAACATGTCTTTGGTACATCAATCCAACAACATAAGACTAACTCGCAACTTACCCGCATAAGTATTACCCAGCTCATGATCAAATCGGTATCGTGGTCCTCACATTGTGTTACAATTGATGTTACTATCATCACTGTTCACCGGTTGATTGAGCCGATGGGTGCTTCTAGCACCGTTCCTCTCTTTTCCTTATCATTCACTCCGCTAGTCGCCCGCTCAAACTGGATGCAAGGCATTTTTATGGATATTGTTCAATCTCGTCGTGGTCTGTTAAGCTTCGTAATGTTCGACATTTCGATGTGCTGTGCGGATCAATATGGGGTCTTGAACAATATCGCTGAAGTGTGATGCACTAATTGCGTCGACTACGAAGATGCGCCACCTGCGTTCACCAAGGTGATCGCCCGTGTTCTATTAGCCCTAGGTTTTCATTAACCCAAGTCCCCTGTCTTCCCAGCAACGTGTTGCCCTATTATTGATTCAAATTGGCAGATTTGCCGTGCATAATGTCCCAACATACCACCCCCGCTTCACATTGTTGCCTTATACAACTCAGCCGAGCTTTCTTTGTTTTGCTGTCAGGTGTAATATTGTTCGAATTGCATTTGTATGAATTCACTCCACACGCACACTCTTACACGCACATCCTACACTATATACTCACGATACCACACCCACATGGGTAAATTTTCGTTCATCCAGCGATGGCATGTCGCACCATCGCTCCATGACCCTTTGCGGATTTGGGCCAATCCTTTGTAACCGACAGGTCCGTCCGTTAGCCTGTTCTTTCCTCATCGTGGCATAATAAAACATATTGAAACATATTGAGCTTACGCTTCTAAGTTTATATAGCTACACGATGTTCTCGCTAAGCGTGAGCGTTGGCTGTTTTACTAGTTTGTGTCGTTACTCGGGCTGTTCCGACTGTTGCTGCTGCTGCTGCTGCTGCTGCTGCTGCTCTCGTTGTTGCCTTCGGAGCTCTTTGCGACGCTGAGCCTCGAGCTCAGTTTTCTCTTTGTCGCGCAACCGTGCTTCGTTGAGTGACGCATAGCTGGCTCGCACTAGATTGAGTAACTCTCCCATGGCTTTTCGAAGCGACGTCTGTGACGAGGCCGGAATTGACTTTGTGGTGGCAGTCACACCTAGAGACGCAGTAGTTACGAGTGCGTTGACATCTGATGGGAGAATACCCAATGAACGGACAATCTCGTCTGCAGTCGCATCTGATCCCGCAGTCACAGCAGAATCGCCGACAATATTCATGGCTTGAGGGTTAAAAGTATTGACAACTACGAGGAAGGGCTTATTTGCCATCATTGGATGGGCCCGCAACGCTGCAAATGTAGCACTAGCTTGGGCGAAAGTTGCACGATCCCATGCTTTTACAACAAACACAAAGGCTATACGAGGAAAAACAATTGGCAATCAGTGTGTAAGGATTAAGTCCTGGAAGTCAACACCATGGCACATTAAAAGAAAGCGAAATCGACACGCAACTATAGAAGGAAACGAGCCAACATACCGTGTACGTCATAGTAGTATCGATCCCACTGCTTCACAGACAAATCATCTCCACCCATTGATAAGGTTGTAACTCGATATGAAGAAGCGTCACTTTCAAAGGGAACCGTGCACGTCTCAAATCCGCGAGTTGGTAGGGTTTCCAGCTCTGGTGTGGAACGCAAAGCGTTCACCAAAACAGTTTTACCTGCGCCCTGTAACCCGGCAATGAAGATGTTCACAGGAATCTCATGTGTGTCAGAGGTTTGTGCTCGACCTTGCTTGCGAGGGTTCTCGCTCTGGACCTTTGATAGGCTCAGTTGGGCCATAATCACACGATCTGCGAGCCCGCCAGTTATGCTATTAGGTGTGAAGAGCGCATGTGGGTCAGCCGCTGAGGATGCCATTGATGAGGTTGAATCGTGCATGGGTCCATGATGTGGTGCGTGACTGACTGTGGATTTTGTCTCCACCGAGACCTTCACAGCCGCCCCGTTCAAATAGTTTGCTCTGATCGTCGTCGTTACGGAACCGTCAGCAATTGCTTCCTTCCCCTCGTGCGCAGTCTTGTTCGCACACTCAGCCAGCGCGGAAAGCTGCGACTCTTCAACCTCATCATCGATGGTCGGGTCGTACACAGGATCAAAAATACCACAGCCACTGATGAGAATCGGGTGCACAGGGCGCTCGTTCTGGGTGTGGGCATTGTTAATTCGCCGCAAGACATCGTATCCTGAAATGACCCGACCAAATACGACACGCTTACCATCGAGGTATGTGAGTTTCTTCATAGTAATGTAGAACTGGGAGTTGTTTGTGTGTGGGATTCCTTGGTTTGCCATGGCCACATAACCGATGTCCGCATGCGTGTGAACCATACACTCGTCACCAAATGTCGGTCCGTATATACTTTCACCGGTATTTCCCTTGCCGGAGATGATATCGCCCATCTGAATCCAGGTGTCCTTTACAATACGATGTACAGGTGTGTGACAATAGTGCAAGACAGTACCATACTTCGAGGTACCGTACTCTCCGGTGCACAAGCCGACAAAGTTCTCTGTCGTCTTTGGATACTCCTTTGCGAACAGTTCGATCACAATGCGATTGTTTGCAACCCCAGATCCCACTGCACCGGCAGACGCTGCTGTTCCGGCCGCAACGTGACCAGAGCTCATCTGCTTCGATACTGAGATCGGTTTGTAGCTGTCCTCATCGCCAAAGGAGATGTCGAGGTACACGAACTTGCTAGTTTCTCGCTTCATTTGAATATATTTGGCAAGGCGATTCTCGCTTAGCTGCTGGAATTGTTTCTGCAGCATGGCATACAACTTGGGATTGGAACGCGGGTCGCCCATATTATACGCCTTGTGTGCCCACTGCACGAGCTCTTCAACACCACCTATGTAACCATAGACACTGTGCAGGACCATGACACGGAGAGAGCTGTTGTGGGTGTAGATCGCCCCAGTGTACTCATGCTTGGCACGCTGCAGATAGTCCATCCAGTCCAGCTCCAATAGCCCAAACACGCGCAGTTTAAGCAGCACGTCCTCGTGAATGATGTCCTCCGCGATGAGTCGCGCCTCATGGAACTCGGGGGCGCTAATGTTTCCCACGATCGTCAGCAGCGGCATCTACATGGATAGTGAAGAAACCAGGCGGGTGACACGCATATGTCGCATTGGCGGTGCCAATGAGTCTACACATTCTCCAGAAACGAGTCAAAACGAGGGAAAAGAGGTCAGCCCTCCACCGAAGGGTGGTGGAATGTGGCAAACTGCGCTCGAAACATGGGTGAATGTTGAAATTTGATGGAATATTCCGATACATAACCTGGATATGTATTGAATACACACCAATGCGCGCGTGCAGACGACGCGGAACCCCGTGAAACAGACCCCCTCATGACGTGATCCCTGACTTGAGTAACGGACAAGAATTTGAATTTTTCGTCTGAATCCGAGTCGTCGCACACGCTAAGACCCTATAGGACAGGGGGTCATCAGAGCCGCGATGGCGCCCTCAGGAATAGGAATCCGGCAGGAGGTACACACTCGACCTGCTTCATTGCACCAAAAGGGGCATTTGACAAACACCCGTGCGATCACGCACGCAGATACTACTGTATGGAACACTTAAGGGAGACACTTAGGCAGGACGAAAAAAATTTCGAGAAATGACCTTTGCCCCGCTCTGGGGTACTATGCGTAATGGAGGGCAACCCTCACGCACACATCAAAACACCGCTGAATCAAGCCAACCGAAGTTTCAATCGTAAATATCCAAAATTACCATGCTGAGGAATCACTCAGCTCAGTAAAGGCTGAAACCCACATGCATGCCTCGGCATGCGACTCAAACTTCATGTTCAAGGACCAGCCTGGAACTTGCGTGGTATCATTAACGCTCAAGGGCTGGGCCGTATCAAACGCTTTCTCAGGAACCTCGTGCGCGGTTAGATTGTAAATCATCCGCTGGTATGTCTTCATAAGTCCGTTGGCAAGTCCAAGTGTGAGAACGAGCTGCTTCTTGGCCTCAGAGTTCACCCGTGCATTCAAGAACTTCCCTTTCATAGTCACCGGATTGCTGTTGCTGCCCGGGCTAGCGCTACCATCACTCCTGCTAAGACGGCTACGTACGTCGTCTGGAACACCTGCTTTGAGGTACTCTGCACTCACAAAATAGCCTGATGTAGTCATGGATGCCATCGCGTTGGTCCAGGCCTGGCTGAGTCGCTCCTTGAATGATTTGACGGGTCCAGACTGAAGCCGGGTTGGAAGCGCTTTGGGTTTCCCATCGGGCCCCGGTTCGAACATTTGCTGTAGCCCATCGAGTAACTCACGGATATTGTGATCCTTACATAAATAGAGGCCACCTGTGACAGGATTTTCGCGCGGGGGCCTGCGTACAATACACCAAACTGTGCGCCATGAAAGGCCAAAAAGCGAACCCCATGTCTCAACATTCACCTTACCTGCCCAAATCACCGTTGGGTCAATGAACTTGAGGAGGTAGTACAAGGCGCTGGGGTTCTCGTCAACTCTACTCCCGAAAAGCTCCAAACCGAGTGCAAGGCTGTAGGCATTCGCGCTCTTAGATCCAAGACGTGCCCCTTCATCACCAAGCCCGTATCGAATGACAGATGGAACGTGGTTCACGTAGAGATCAAGTTGAGTGGCCGATTTTGCTTCGGTTGGTTGGGTTGTCTCGTCACCAGCGCTGGGTTCCGCCCTAGATTCGGTCTTCGACTCTGCATGAACTTCATCGGTCGCGCGCACTGACCACATGTCGTCAATGCGACGTTGAATGTCCTCGTAGAACGCCTTGTTCTCTTGAATTCGCTTCTCGAATGCCGATCCCTCAAACTTGTCCAACTGGTCGCGCAACATTTCGAATCCAAAGTGAGCAAACTTTCGAGTAAGGAAATTGATTAAGCTGTTGGGAATCACGGCAAGACGGGGGTCGACATTAAAGATGGCAGAGATCAACGTATGGTTGGGTCCAAGTGCTCTGAGGATGCCACCCGAGAAGCCGAGTCCAATCCGAGTGCAACCCTCAGGTGAGCCCTCAAATGGAGTGTCGGTATATTCCTGCGCCCATTCCTCGGGGCTCTCCGGTGCGGCATGAGCCACAATTGCAATGCAGCCGGTATCGAGCATATCCACACCACGTGCTTCGAAAACAACGTCTCGATTGCTAAAGGGCCACATCAGACTGGCCCGTCCATAGATCAACTTGGAAAAGTTGGTTAGCTGCTTCAAATTACGAATCTCCATTGGGATGAAGTCCATGAACGTGGGGATCAGGTCGCATTCATTGCATATAGAGCAGATGTTAACGAGAGGGCAAAGAATCTCAGCATGCACCTTAATTGAGTGTACCGGCGTGTCTGCTTCTTTTCGATAGTAGGTTCGAATGCCTGCCGAGTTTGCAACCTCTTCCCAGTTGGCGGAGCCCTGCTCATCAATCAACAGATCGAACAATTTTGCAATCAACTTCACATCCCGCGATACTGATCGAATCCATGGGTTCGCCTGCTCAATCTCCAGATACTTCCCTTCCGAATCCTCAAACTGGGCCAGCGCGAGTTTCAATTCGTCGAGCTCTCTCGCGGCGACCATCACCTTGTCCCGCGAATATGCAGCGGAAGCAGCATCTAGACGCTCCGCAGCACGCCCTGAAAGCCAGGTCGGGCTCACCGCTGGGAAGCGGCGTGCACTAGGCGTCATATTCAAAGTTTCAGTTTCGACTGAGGGAACATTCTGTACTTTCTGCTCGGGTTCTGAGCTCATTTCAAGTCTAGAAAATGGTAAGCAATGTATATACAGTGATTTACATTGAATAAATAAACTTAATGCGTGTCACTACACCCTGCATACACTCATCCTATTCATTTTCCAATTGAGATTTCAATCCGAAATCCCAACTGAAGACTATCTGTATCTCGCGACCCGCGTTCCGAGATCGCTCGGGACCACACCCCTACGAGACAGCGCGCACAAAGAACCCAAACAATACCCACATTATCGCCCACTTAGTCAGGAGATCTCCGCAAAAGGTGGCACCAACTCCTGAGTCGACATGTTCGGATCAAAATTTGGTCGTATGGTCGCACAAGCGACGCGGCGAGGGTATGGCAAAGGTCTCAAATCTGCGGATTGCACGATGAGTCGCACAAAAATACCCAAGTTATGCACTGCATGGATCAATACGGACGCCATGGAGCGTGCGGAAGCTCCGCAGAACTCAACTCAGCAGCGGCTGTCGCTGAAGGAATCGCTGAAGTACTGCCGGGAGACGGTCAAAGCGCGCTCGCCTGACATGTACGAGCATATCGTGCTGCTCCCGGCTCGCGAGCAGACCCACCAGTTCGCCCTTAGAGCCTTTGCCTTGGAACTTGCGTCGATCCCATTCTCTGCAACAAACCCCGCACTTGCGTCCATGCGACTGCAGTGGTGGAAGTCTGCGATGGAACGAGTGCAAAACATCGTTCATATGTATCATGGCATCCCTCTACCACAGGAATCATCATCTACTGAACAAGATGCTGCCGCGGCCTATCCTCCGAACCACTATGCAGTGCAGGTGCTCGCCCATCTGGCTCGAGACGACTTCGCGACGTTTGACTTTGATCTTATTCATTCAATTCTCAATGCACACGAGACATATGTCGACCGCAAAGAGTTTGACTCACTTCCTGAGCTTGTATCTGTGATCGATCGCGACCATGGTGCTCTGATGACCCTGCTTGTAAGTCTCTCGAGACCAGCGGAACATCGTCGTGGAATTCAACCGCTCGGCCCAATCCCAAATGAAGCACGAAAAGCCGCTGTACTAACTTCTCGTGCCACCGGTCTCGGCTACATTCTGCGTGCAGCGCCGTATTGGCTGCGACAGAAACACGTCCAGCTCCCAAGAGACATCCTCTTCGATCACCAACTTGACACTCGATTGCTCAAGCGATATCAGGTTCAGCTCGACTCGGGGGTAATGTCCGCGACGCATATTGACACACTGGTTGAATCTGCGGGTGTACAGTTGTCGCAGGATCAGTCGAAGCCCACAAGCAATACGATTCGAACCCAGACTGTTCCATCACAGTCTCATTCAAGCGCACACACTCACTCGCACGCTCACGCGCATGCAGACGGATCGACTTGTAGCCACAGTCATCACGAGCACGAGCACACTGAAATCGAACCCATTACAAAGGAGGTGCGTGAAGTCGCGTCAAACCTCCGTAACACGGTAAGACTCCTCGTCGACGTCGCCGAGGAACAGCTTCAAATGGGTCTCGAAGCAACAAAGCAGGCGCGGTCAAACGAGGAAATTACCAAGGCCGCTGCATGTGAAGTTATTTTGCCCACGATCGCGACAGCAAAGTACTTTGAGAAGCTTAAACGTGTGAATTACGACATTTTCCATCCCAGCTTGGCGTCGCTTGACGCACGCGATTTGTTTAGCCTTCGCTCGAAAACCCTTTGGAGTTACATTAAGATGTAAGTTATACCTAGTTGCTGTATAGGCTGAATACAAACACTCCATTTTATGTACACCATGCACAAAATGCAGACTTAGTAGCCATACTTGGCATTCAGGTGAGATTTGCCATCTCCCGTTTGATTCTTTGGTCTCACCCAAACAATCGCATCATCGGCCGTATCCTCGAGGCCTGCAGTATCGGCACGATTCGCAACAGTTGTCGGCGCAGGTCGTCCTGCTGGGACGACTGTCTTGTCAGCAGAAGACGGGGAGTCAACTACCTGCACACCCGCGACATTGGGATCGAATTGAGAACCTGCGACTGACCCCTTGCTTCCTGCACTTGAGAACTTCTCCTCGTATATCTTCTTAATCTTGTCAAATGCACCAGCCTCGGACAACTTCGGTGTGGTAACAGCCTTGGTCGCGCTTTGTTGCATGTCTTTCTCTCGCTGCTGAAGTCTGGCCAGAGTCGATGCCGTCGACATAGTAGATCTGGAATCTTCACTGATTCGCGCCCGTGACTGGGCTTGATTGACGGCATGAGATGATCGGGTCGCAGTTTCGGTTGCTGACGAGCTTGCAGATGTGGGTGCGGTTGGGGAATGACTACCAGATGACCGTGATGGGGACTGAGTGGACGTCGTCTCGGCCTGAGGAGGGATTTTGTGCAAAGCTGCTGGATCTACTTTGGAATGGATTGGGAGCAGCGCTGTGGCCGTGTCCAGGGTCACCACTGCGGCTTGCTTTAGATAGCTCTGATCTCCCGTTTCGTTATACTTCGCGACGAGATGCTGCTTAGTTCGGTTTTTCACCCGCTCTTCGATTTGCTTCAAAATTTCCGTCAGAGTTTGGATTTTGCGCTCCAGCTCCTTTTGCTGACTACCAATTGCGGCTTTGTTCACCTTATTCATGTAGGCACTGAGAGAGTCCTCTTCCTCCTCGATCTTTGTGGTCTGCAAGCGGAGTAGTTCATCGAGCTGTCTTTGCAGCTGTCTGAGAACCTGGAGACAGACACGCTGATCCAAGATTGCAGCTTCAACAGATGAGCTTGAGTTTGAGGAAACGTTGAAGAGGTCAGTTTCAATACGAGGTTCATCGAGTAGTGTCACAGACGCGCTACCCGACTGCGTTGCTTGCTGGTGCAACCTTACAGGGGTTTGTTTTCCAGCTCGGTCGTAGAGCTCATCTTCACTGGCATCATCGTCCATTTCTTCAAGAAGCCTCTTGATTTCCTTTCTTCGAAGCTTTTCTGCAGGATCGATCGAGTCGTCTTCATCTTCTCCGTCCCCCTCTCCCTGTTTTCTGCGACCCAAGGTACCCACTTCTCCATCACCCATTCTGATGCGCTTCATTAACGCACGATCAGAGTTGGAGTTCGTTTGTAGAACGCGATCACGCTTGCGATCGGAATAGGAATCAAAATTTTCGTGCCAGAGTGTGTATAGAGTGAGCTCCAGTTCGTTTAGCTTTGCTTGAAGTGATGATACCGTGCTCGCTTGACCTTCTTTCTGGTCCTCCACTGCTTGTGATAGTCTTTGGTACAATCGAACGAGGAGTGCGGTTGAGCTCGCTGATGTATCTAACTTGCTCACGTCCACGGCTTCGAGATCAAGTCCTTCCATATCTATTGAAGCGGCATCGTTTTCAAAACGACTCTGGTCGTTGATCCAGTTTACAAAGCGGCGTCGCTGATCTTCTGGAATACTCTTCAAGGACTCTTGGATTTCCAGAGTCATAGCACGTTTGGATTGACGTTGCTGTTCTGATTCGAGCTCTGACTCAACCTCAGCCATTCTGGCGAATACATTATCTACATGAAGACTTTGCCTCATGGCCAGTTGCTCTGCCTGGTGCTCAAGTATTCGGTCTCGGACAACTTCCTTCAGAAGCGCTTTCTGGAACTTAGCCCGAAGTGCTGCCTGGAACTTCTGATTCGGAGTGGTAGCTGACTGGACTTCAGGAGGCGTTGGACGGAGGAAATCCGGACCTGTTAAGACGTGCATACGAGATGATGCTCCTAGCACGAACGTGTCACCCACCATCAACTCCACATATTCCTTTGCTGGAATGCGCTTCTTATTGATGAATGTTCCGTGCCCTGAGCCTAAATCGTACATGTAAACCTGTCCGGTCGTCTCTCTGAACTGTAGTAGGCAGTGTTCACGCGAAATAGACGGATGCTCAAGAACAATATCGCAGTGCGGCAGCCGTCCCATCAAAAGGTATGTCGAGGACGAGAGCCGTGTATAAGGGTTCTTATCTACTTGCTCTGTTCCTAACTCCTTGGCCACTACCTCGAGAGCATATCGTTTCAGCTTTAGCTTCGTCGTCAAGTCGATGGGCTCGAGCTCGACTCCAGCACGAATGATCTCCAACTTAAAGTCGTAGTCTGGAATCCCAGCCCAAGACGGCGGATCATAGCTGCTAGATGGTAAGTTCGGTGGAATGACATACTGCGGCTGTGGAGGCGGGGTAGGATCTGAAGGGGTAGAAGTTGAAGACGTCACAGATTGTCCTATATCGCCGGACTTGGCCCTGGGAACGCTTGTGGTTGTCTGTGCAGTCTGTGGTTGATCACCTGCAGCGATCACAGCATTGACTGTTCCTGTTCCAGTTGCGGTGGCGGACGCTGGCGTAGCCTTACTCTTGGGGCTGGATGCGACGACAGCAGAAGCTGTAGAGGGTCCTGAGGTGAATACAGGCACGCTGGGGATGGCAAATTGCGACGATTGTTCAGACTTCTTCATGAGCGAAGCTCCAGCTTGGTTCTGTCTCGAGTGTGGCTTGCTCGCTGTGGACGGACTCGAGGCTGAAATCGGAGCTAGGGCCATCGGAAGGTCAGGTATAGCGAAGCTTGGTGTTCTTTCTCCTGCATTGTGTGTACTGGACCTGTTGGCGTTCGAGATCGCCTTAGTGGTCCTGCCGGGGTTCAGGGTTGTCTCGTTCGCGGTATTGGACATGTTCTGCTGGTTCGGGGATGGTGCAGAGCGACTCAACTCTGGATGAAAATCAAGTATAATGACTTCTTTTCATACAGCAGTCGCACGTATCCTAGTTTCTCGTATGCGCTCCTTTGAATTTTTCGACCAACGGATACCCTATTTGGCTTCCCAGTTGGGGTGCTGCGTGTGGTCTAGTCACAACTTGGTCGTGTACCTGCACTTATTACCCCGACCTACACATAATGCACGCGTGATCCTGCAATATTCCCCCGCGTGTGCACTGGAAATAGCAGACTCGGGGGACTTCTCTTGGTCGCATTTTGCCTCCTAGTGGATATTCGGCTTCCTGCGGCATTTCATGGGATTATATGTCGCGCGTATGATGGAAAGCCTCGTAACAAGTTATATAATCACGAATATATGGTGCTTTCACAATATATTCCTGCTAAACCAGGAGATTTTTTGACGCGGGTGGTCGACCTTCGAGTAGCTGCATTCGCCCCGTGCATTGTGACGAAGTGCCCATGAGCAGAAGCACTCGCTGCTGCTTGAACTTGGTCTATAGATCCCATGCCATAAGCGGTGTTTAGCAAAGCAGCCTTTGTGCCGAGAGAAAGCGTCGGAATCGACTCTGGGAGTTCAAATTCCAAACCATTCGGAGTTAGGATAGGACATGGTATATGTGTTGAATGGTGAATCTAAGGCGTGCGCTCTTAAGCCAGAGATGCTGAGTGTGACTCAAATTCACGTCTTGATTTAGGACCTAAAGACTCCATTCCAACGTACCAACATTACCCCATCTCTCTAGCGACTGGAGCCTGCACACCTAAACTCTGCTCGTTGAGGATACCTCGTGTGTTGACAGAGGAGAATAACCCTGCGAGGAACTAATTGTGGCTGTACAACGTCTCTGACGTCAATCTGATCTTACCTTGCCTTCCTGCGAAAACGTAGCAGATGGAGGAAGAACTGGGTGGAGTCCTTGACGAGGGCTCTGGCAAGTCCTTCTTCAAGGAAGCCAGCACTGTGGAGAAGCTTCTACAGCGCGACACGTTCCTGCGTGACAAAACGGCTGCCTCAACCGTGTGTGACATTCTCTCGGAGTACCAAGAGTTCGGTGAGCTGCTTGATGGACACCTCGAGATGATGGTAACTGCACTCTTTGACATGGTGATCGCTAGGATCCGGAGTACGCGCATTGAGGAGGATGAGAAAGTCTTTGCCATCCCCGACACCGAAGGTCTGCAGCGCGTGTTCAACGTTATATACACACTCTGCAAAGTGCGAGGTCACAAAACTGTTGTCAAGTTTTTCCCGCATGATGTCCGCGATCTGGAACCATGCCTTGATCTACTTATGCAGCAGAAGCGCCTGGACTTTGATTCATGGCAGATCCGCTATGGCCTGTTACTCTGGTTATCGATTCTTGTCTTGATTCCCTTCGACCTCGCCACTGTGGACACACTGGCAACGACAGCCGCTCAAACCACCAGCGAAAGCGCCACTTCAGAAGGCGAATCTACCGTCGATGAAAACAACCCAGAGGCAGACGACGAGCGAATTGCCCAAGCTGTGGCACGACAAGGCGGGTTAGTATGGCGTCTCACCACTTTGGCTCAAAGTTATTTGTCAGACGCAGGCCCATCCCGTGAGGCGGCAGCGATCTTGCTCGGGAAGCTCTTCGCACGGTCCGACCTGCACGCCGATCGTTTGCGAGCGTTTTGTCATTGGACCCGCAAAATCCTGCGGAGCAAGGCAACGACAACAGCGTCGTCCGCCCCTAATTCAGATTCCGCTAGCTCTGCGACATCGCTTGGCCTGAGCCATGGAATTCTAGTCACAGGTACTTTGCACGCACTCGCTGAGATTATTCGGGCGATTCCTCGCCAGCTCGTTCGACAAATCGTTGCTCCAATGCTTTGGCCTACGCTGATGCAAAGACCGCCTCGCCCTCCTCCACGCCCAGATTTCATTCGAGAAGAACAAGAGGCAAGGGGTTCGGCTGGTGGTTATTACGATGGCGAAGGGAGCGGTATCCAACAGGAAACATCTGAGAAATGGGCCGATGAAGAAGAAGAGGCGAAGGCGGCTGCAGAGCTGTATAATGGCTTGCCCGAGCGAGCGGTCAAAGCAAAGTACCGGAAGCTACTCAACGACTATGCGGCCCAGGTGCCATCCTGGGAGAAATCTCGTCTATGCCGTAAGCTTTGGACCAAAGTAGTTCAGCGTATGGGTTTGGCTCACCTTCGTCCTCGTATTGCTGCCTGGAGATACCAGCGTGGAGCGCGATCTCTGAAGTTAAACCTGTCTGCAGTCGCAGCGGCCCGTCAGACGACGGACACGACTGCCATTCTGTCCGATACTGAGCAGCAGCAGCAGCAGGTGCACACCTCAAAGTCCGATGACACTGAAGAAGTTGACTTTGGCGATGACGCTTTTGCCCCCGTTCCAGCTTTGGACGATGACGAAGATCCAGCCCAGTATGAAGAAGAGAACGTCGAGTCAACACTGTCACTGATCGAAGATGTTATCGACTGTCTCCTGCGTCGACTCAACGATGAAGCCACGATGGTTCGCTGGTCCGCTGCGAAAGGTATCGGTCGCATAGTTATGAACTTGTCTCGATACTATGGTGACCAAGTTGTAGCTGCAGTTCTGTCTATGCTTGCCTCGCCGCTTAACGATGCTAAGGACCCACTTTGGCATGGTGCATGCTTAGCACTCGCAGAGTTGGCAAGACGAGGTCTACTTCTTCCTCACCGCCTTCGTACTACCGTGCCTCTCGTTTTGCGTGCGCTAAGGTTTGACGTGCGTCGCGGTAACTTTTCAGTTGGCGCGCATGTTCGAGATGCGGCATGCTATGTTGTTTGGGCATTCGCACGAGCTTACTCACCTGAAACCATGTCTCGATATGTTCATAAGCTTGCTCGGACACTGCTCTCAGTTGCAGTCTTTGATCGCGATGTGAATTGCCGTCGTGCCGCCGCTGCAGCGTTTCAAGAGAATGTCGGGCGGCAAGGAAACTTCCCGTATGGTATTGAGATTGTCACAACAGCTGATTATTTCTCACTCGCGCTTCGCCTTAATTCCTTCGTTAGCGTCGCAGCACAAATTGCAGCCCTCTCACCTGAGGTGTACGGCACATTCTTCTTAGATAGATTGATCGAGGTTGGAGTTCTGCACTGGGACCAAGGTGTGCGACAGCATGCTGCAGGAGCCCTCATATCGTGCGCTTCGACATCTCGCCTGCTTCTCAAGCGTGCCGCGAACTTAATTGTTCCTGAGCTAATCCGCTTGTCAGCAACTGCCCTGGATGTGGTGTTCCGCCACGGTGCCCTGCTTGCGTTATCACATCTACTAGTCCTTGTGGCAGGCCGTAGCGTGGCGTCGCTAATGGACGAGGATGAGAATCAGACTGCTACACCTGCCTTGAACATAATGCGCGCGCTGATCCCACCGTCCACAATGCAAGTCGAAAATGAGGCGCAAACTTCGATCTCAGTCACCGCATGGTACGAGATGGTGGATCCGTTTGAGTCTTTCCTTGCATGTGGGCAGAAGGTTGACTTTAGCATTTCGCGAGAAGCAAAGCGAGAATGCAAATCTTCTCTTCGAGATGCTATTGAGGCCTGTCGCTTGTTTACCATGCATCTGCGAGGGGCTCCGGAGGGAGTGGATTCGATCGAGAACTCAGGCGTCGAAATGACAGTCCGACGTCAACTTTTCTCGCTTCCACTGATCTTACAAGATAAAGGCTTTTTGAATGACTTCGGCGGCATCTCGTTGCGAGAGCCTGTTTGCCACCTCATTGCCACATTGACTGCTTTCGCAGACGACGAAGATCCAGAAGGAAATGCTCTGTGGATTGAATATGCGCCGAAGTATCTGACCATCCTGCTAGAAAGCGCTCGTAGTACGTCATTCGCTGTAGCACGTGCTGCCGGCCGAGCATTAAGGCTCATTCTCAGTATCCCACTTCTGCAGAGTTCATCAACCGGGTCCGCCGACGGAAGCTTCGTCGATTTCACGATCAAGCATCTAATTCAGACACTACTTGAAACCGAAGGCTGTGCAAGCGCCGGCGCAGGCAAGGTAAGGTTGGCGGCTTCTGTCCAGAAAGTCCAAGCGATGCAGCAACAACAGGAAGTTGGCTTTGCAGCCCAAGGTGCTGCCTTTGCACTCGGTGTGTTGCCGGCGTGTGTCTTCGAGGATCAAATCGGTTCCGAACGATTAGTCTGCGTTGTCGAGGCATTGCTTAAAGCCACGTCTGTCAGGTACCAAACAGATGTAGCCACGCGCCAGTTCGCCGCAGAGGCGCTTGCTGCGTTAGTCGAAGGTAACTCCAAGGCCTTCTCCACCTTGTCTACTCGCCCCTTCTCTGCTCTTAGTGGTGAGGGTTTCATTCCTGCAACGCTTGTCGGTTCTCCAGCCCATCCTCCTGCAGGCCCTAAAAGCCCTCCTTATATTTACCGCTACTTCCTGCCCACCCCCATCGAGGCCTCAGGAAGCCCATCATCTGAAGCAAAATATGACAAAGTAGAAAATCAGACCTATCCATTGTGGTGGGCATGCACCCAACAGCTTTTGGCAATATTGGAAGACTATACGACAACCACGAGGGGTGATGTCGGAAGCCATGTGCGCGGTGCAGCACTTTACGCACTTTCAGTCATTCTCCCCTCCGTCTGGCCCCACGTAAGCTATCCGCTGTGGTTCCAGCGCCAGGTTTGCCACACAGTTGTTGCCGCTGCACTCCAACAGGCCGCCGAGCGTATCAGCCGTCTTCGTCGTATGGCGTTTGATGCTGTTTTGCGCATTCTTTTGGCACAACTCAAGGGTGGACAGTTCTTGCCTGTACCACACAGAACAATCATGGTGAGGCTCTTCGAGCAAGCGGCACGGAATCAGAAATCTCACTATGAATCCACCACAGATATCTCAGCGAAGCCGAAGGTGTTGGCTTTGAACCAGTCCGGTCATATTTCACCCGAAGAAGTCGATGGCTTGCGTCAGCTGCTTCAGTCCGAAACGGATTGGAGTTCAGACTCAATTGGCTTCGCTGTTATCTCCCGGCTTCTACAGCTCGAATGCTACCGTCCATATCTAATGCAGGGTGTCTTGATCTCAGCCGGTGGATTGAGTGAGACCTGTGCAAGATTGGCTGTTGGTGCACTTAAAGATTTCATCGCCTGGACTGGAGGTAGTGGCAAAGCAAAGGCGCGTGCGGCCTCCGGTGTCTATGACCCATTTGATGCGAGTGAAGAGGCCAAAAATTCGAGCGACACATTGATGCAGGCGCTGATGGAAGGAGCAATGGTTCTTTCTCCGCCGGACATTAATTTATTTGAGCGAGAGGATCGCCGATACCCGTCTGTCCCATACTCCAAACTTGCTGCTGAGCGCAAGATCGATCAAAGCGACGCTTCTAGTGTACATGCATTGCCCTTGACTATGGGTGCGCATATTTTGTGGGATGCACTCAGGGTGCTATATCTGTACCGAGGAAATAAGCGTGTGACGACACCGGTTATGGCGGCCTGTAAGTTGATTATTACTCAGACGGGTGGAAAGAAGCTCATTCCAGACGAGCTCTTAGAGCTCGGTGCTGGGTTCTTGAGTCGAATCATCCCCGAGATAAGCAAAACGGATAATATTCCAAAACTTTTTGCTGGTATACAGCTGCTGACCGCGCTCTATGCCGTAGTGATAACAGTCGTTCCGAAGTCGCGACGCCAAACTACTGGATCGGAGGAGCAGCCTCTCTCACATAAGATCTTGAGCGTTGCTCTGTCTGCATTGAGCCACAGGTTCCCCAAAGTACGCGCAACCGCGGCGGTTGAGTTATATTCAAGCCTGATGCCTCTAACATTTGATGAGATCTTCAGCTGGGATGAAGATGATGGTGAAGGGCAGATGAAAGCAGAAGAGGCGTACGAGGAAGCACTCAGTCTGCTTAGCGAAGTACCCTGGAACGGCGAGGATATGAAGCTTATTTCAGACTCTCGCTTGCGATTACTTGAGCTCTTTGGGGTTGTCGCTCCTAAGACCGAGATCTTTGTTGACCCCAACCCAAGCGGCTCCAAGGCCGGAACAAAGGCAACAACTGCAACCGGAACTTACGCTGACCTCGTACGCGAAATGTACTAGGCTTAGTTTATCCACAGATCTCGCAAGCGTAGAATGTAATCAATTTCGTTTATTGTTGTCAGGAAGCGCGCGAACCGCACGGAGCAATAAATGAACAAAGCAACCTACTTGACACTCGTCCACTAGTGTAACATTATGACATTTGGAAGCCACTGCATTCACGAATTGCTTGCAACAATCGTTCGCGCAAGATTTCGTAGGAAGGATAATCTGGAAGTTTCAACGTACGTCCGCAGGTCATGACCGAAGGCATGGGATACACCTTAGTGGGTTCTTGGTGCTCACGCGGTGTGTTAGTCGAGGCGCTGGTGTTTGTAGTGCTTGTAGTGGTGGGAAGCGGAACACGCACAATTGTAATTGGAGGATTAAGGTCGATGAGGCCCCGAGGAGGCAGGTGACCTGTGGCTGTAACGAACTTGAGGAAAAGAACTTGCTCTGAAGGCGTTAACTCTGAGAGTGCTTTGAATAGATACTTGATTGGCGCAGAGTCTGGAGTATACCCTGTGAGTCGAATATGCTTCTCCAATGTTTCTACCGTAAAGTCATAGCCCCCCGGAGGGATAGCAACACATAGTTCCCTTCTGAGGGCTTCGGGTGACATCATCAGTAGTCGCGTTGGTTGGAGCTGAGTTGCGAGTCCTGCGACTACAGCTACGAACGCCGAAGTGACGGATGGCTCTCGCGAGAGCGATTGATGGTGAACGTACGGATTGAGCGCATGCAACAGCATATCGGCATACTCGTGGCAATTGGAATACGTAAGGGGAGCAGAAGTTACTGTTGACTGTGTTTCATCATCACTGCCGAGAGAAGGCAGCTCTAGATCAAGACCTAGATCGGAAATACTTGCACCATCATAGAGAAATTCGTCAGGAACCGCCAGTCGAGTCGCTCTTAAACTCTCACATGCAGCATGAGCTGCGGCAAAGCAGTAGGCAGCCTTTCCAGCTCCCGGAAGCATGCTGGGTAGGTTGTAAACAGTAATTGGGGCCTGGGAGGATACGGAAGAACCAGAACTGCCATTGAGGCTGTATAATTGCCGGATCGTGCTTCGAAGTGCCTCGAAGAACTCCAAGGCGAAAGTGGCTTCGATGGCCCGGTGGTCGGATAGGGCATAAGCAAAAATCACGCCAAGCATGTAGTAGAGCGAGATCTTAAGTGGATCGTCTCTTTGAGGTCTTGGATACAGGCCGATATTTACCTCGCGACGCAGCTCTTCGGTGAACAGATTTCGCTGGTTCCCGCCAAGCTGGATACTGGGAACTTCGTTCACCAAAGCATACACCACTGGTGAGCTCGCTTCCGCAAGAGCGTCTTGCTTTGAATCCTTCCTTTGGTTCGATGAAACCTCCGAAGTAGCCTCCACACGGATCGGGAGTGGAACTTCCACGCTTGGAGATGCTGTTGAGACGGAGGGGGGTGCCGCAGTGGCATCATAGTCGTTCAGAAGCACTGTATCTGCGCGTGATACGGCAATAGTGGTCTCATGCATATCGATACCTCCCACTGCAGGTACCACGTCTTCTTGGATCTCTTCAGCGAGCATGGCCGAGATCTTGCCAATTGCCTCAGATTCCCTGGCTGCGGCATCGAGTGCTGCTTGAAGAACTTGCTGAGAAGCTTCTTTGCGACATTTGTCGACACAAAACGACATGGCGCGCGACAGCTCGCTCCGTGCAACTGAAGATCGGATTGCACACTTTCTGAAGGCGAATACATCCTGCGCACTCAATGCAACAGGAATGACGCTCTTGCGTTGGCACTGGCGAGATCCCATGAAGTTGTGGTCTTGCATAGTACTCATGTTGGAGGGCACTAGGTTTGGATTAATGGGGGTAATCGTTATTGAAGGTGTGTCACAGATACCATCGTGATGCCTAGTGAGTAGAAGGAACGAAACCGACTGTGAGTTTAAGACCGAGGTTGAAGACACCTTCGGCAGAAGCTGCGTCTGCTTGGTAAGATAGTGGGTGAGACTCGGCGCGACATCCGCGTAGCGAGAACACTTTGATGGTGAGAGGACCTTCTCTTCTATCGTAGACGGTGACTCGTTGGCGCTGGGAGGGTATCCCGAATCACTAGACTCAGTGCTAGTCACAGTCGGGGATGTATCAGTCCTCTTGTCCGTTTCATTTGTCTCTACTGAAGGTGAGGAGAGAAGGCTTGCAGACGGCACCTGCCCGGCACTTTCGCTGAATCCATTGGATACAGAAGCATCTCGTGAGTAGTGTACCGAATCATGGTCAGTGCTTGCACGTGCGGATTCCGCCACGCCAGGGGAATTGATGGCAGCAGGGGGAGAGCGTACCGAGGCACTCTTCTCCTCGACAGTATTCCGGCGGAATTCATGAGCAAGAGCTTTGTGGAGTTGCTCAAACATACCTGAAGTCAGTGATGATAGCAGGCGAACTCCCACAAGGTGTGGAGAATGGGTAGGCAAGCCCAGTTGATTAACTACTTCTCTCGTGCGAGAGTCAACGACGTCAAGACGGTTGGTGGCAGACTCAAAGAACGGGATGGGTGTAAGTAAGGGTGCGCACGAATCTGCTGGGGCCAAAGCGTCCACGAGCTCAATCAGATCTTGGCGAGTGCCATCGGGCTCAAGTCGTCGGACTGCGTGGAGGATAGACTGATCCAGAACTGGGGAGTCAGGAAGCTTCCCCAGCGCCAGACTAATGTATCCCAAGAGGGCTATTTGGTGACTGTGCAAAGACGCTACAGCTGACATTGGGTCCCGACGGGATGGGAGGAGTGGGTGTGGGGCACGAACATGTCTCAGTTGGGCTTTCAGTTGATCGAATGCAGTTTCCCCTTGAAGAGCATCCACGATTGTTTGAGAAGGAAGCGGCGCGGCTGCGAAAGTATTGGGCGTAACATACCGACCCATCGAAGCCCTCTCAATGAACCTTTGCGGAGTGATTTGATTGTGGAGAACAGTTGGCTCAAGCGTCTGGTCCGTCAACACAATCGCATTAAGGTCATCGCGTGGCAGTAAAATCGCTTCAGTAGGATCTGAAAGACTTGAATTTGCGACAAAGCCGTCCGCTCCTCTGAAGCAGATAAAAGTACGCAGACCTGGAGGTAGTCGGAAGAACGAATCCGATCTGTAAATATAGATCTTTTGTTCCCCCGCGCTTGCGTCGCCTACATCTGAAGACACTGGAGACAACACAGATGTTGCGAAATTTGTAGTGTCCAACTGTGAAGGCAAGAATTTCGGCTCAGCTGGGGGGAGCACGCAAAAGTTTGCTGATAGGCAACTTCTCTCCCCTCCACACATGATTAAGAAAGTGTTCCAGGCTTTCTGTGTTGGTTCTTCCTCGCTGCCAAGGCGAGCACGTGTGCACATGGAATCTTGACTCGCGGAGCAGACGAACGGGTGCACAGACGGAAGATTTAAGAGAGACTGGGTGAAAAACACGGTAAACAATACTTCCGTCGCATGCGGCTCCGCATCGTGACCGCAGTAGGAACACTCCAAGTCAATGTCTTGAGGTGACTCGCGTTCCGCCTCTGTAGTCACGGTCATAAGCGGTTCCCATGTTGTTATGTCTTTATCCAAAGGTTTCGGCACTGTTACCGCCTGATTACACAGGGGGTGGGGACACCGAAGCTTAGTTGCATGATGAGACCCAACCGCATCCGATGGAAAGTCAAAACTGACCACCTCAAGGACCGTCAGACTTGCCCCATGATGCGGGCAATGCAGAGGACGGATACGCAGGCACCGCTTGCAACGAAGAATGGTCATAGGGGTATATGGAGCGAGACCAACCGCTGGTGATCCTTCATTTACCACGAGACCCTCTCCTATTCTAGCTTCGATTGCTTGAACGCATGTCTCAAAGTCCATTACACTGAACATCTCGTCATCCTTCGTTCTCTTCCGGTTCTCTGTTGCGACTGTTGCGTCAGTCGTTGAACGCTCAGTCAGGGTCTGCTCTTCCATCGACGCCTTCAGAGCAGCCGTAAGTGCAGCAATTTCTGCTGGAGTCCAACTGGGTGTTACACCTAAGTCGGCTATGGCTGCATTGTGGGTATCTTGTAGCGAAGGTAGCTGAGGTGGCGATGTGATCGATTTGAGGAGATCAAGCTGAAGCGGTTTTGTGGGAAAGAGGATACCTTCGTCGGGTAGTGTTATGGCACTCGCTAAGGCAAGTTGAAGTACTCTTCTGTCACGAGCCGCAACCTCGAGGATTTGGCCGACAGAAATAGGGTTGAGATCTGGGGAGCGCGGAGAACTATGCATATCAGCAGGAGTGTGTACTGCAGAACCGGGGGTGGTCACCAAGCTGTTATCAGACGTTTGAAAAGTCAGTGTGGGGCAAACGCTTGAGACTGGCGACATGAAATCGGAGCGGATACGGCCTTTTGAGGAAGAAGTGGAATGGCTCTCAATCCAAAGGCCTAACCCTTGACGCTGCAGCTCTCGCCCAAATTCGGCAAAGAACTCAATAGTTGGTCCGGTGCCGATTCCCGCCTCTTGGTCAAATCGCACCCGCAATGAACGAGGTGTCCGGGTGATATACATCAACTGTACAGGGTGGAATGTGCGGTTCGAGGGCTCGACACTTCGAAGCAACGCTGTATCAAGTTCTGCAATAATGTCGCGTATTGACTGCTCCTCTTGCTCTTCGGTGTACTCGTTGCTCAAGAGATCAGCGAGGTCGGATTTGTCGATGCAAAAGTGGGGCTGCTGCGTTGCTGGAGACTTGTCGAAGCATCTTGACGTGAACACAATGCCAGCGAAAGCGGACGCAGTGAGGAGTGGAAGTTGTGGGTAGATTTGGCGCCAATCTAGTTGCGCGTTGAGAAGCCGGCTGATAAGTAGCACAGCATGCGTCATTGAAATCGATGAGGGTTGCAGGGCTCGGTAGAGAGGAGGATGGGTGATGAGGAACTGCGCTTGCATAATGCTGGGCTCGATGATCCATTCGCATGTCTCGCGGGCTAAGAGTGAACAACGATCACGCCTTGGTAGCAATCCGGTGACTGAAGTAATCAGTCGCCAAATCGCTTCATGATGTGCGAATGTAGCTTTGTTACGCAAACTCTGCTCATGGCGAGACTGAGTAAACCATGGAAGCTTGAGTAAGGACTTGACTGCTTCGAAAAGAACTGTACCCCGAGAGACTGTAATGTGGTCGACACGTGGGTCCCATGAACCGGGGTGTGGAGCTCCAGATGCTGCGAACAGAGAACCCGGCGCCAGTGGTGTTTGGGTATTGCCTCGCATAATCGCAAATGATAGTCCGTGGTTCATCTCAGTCTCCACCGACTGCTGCGTACGCGGAGCCAAGACCCCTGAACTTCGGAATGTCCCCGCCGACTGTGCACCGGCATAGCGTGCGGCCACGAGCCTCGAGGTAGCCTGCGTCCCTTGAAGGATGCTAAGTAGCACAACTTTATCGCGAGCGGAAGGAGAAATGTATCCAAACGACTGATCGATGAGCACTTTGCGCGCCCAGGTTGGGATGGTCCCAATGAATAGCACCGCTGGGTCGTCTAGCACACGAAGTGCGCATCGTTCAAGCGCTTGCGGGGCATGGAGATAAGCGGTATCACTCAGCGAAGCCGGCAAGTACCGCTGACTGGCGAGTTCAAGAACAAATGCAGCGCAAGTTGCGGGTTGAGCTTCGGCAAAGCTTCCAACAGTAGCTAGTGGGAATAGTGAAGGAGGAAGGGTGGTGTGGACTGACAGAGCTATGGTATGCTGCGAAGTACCCGTCGTCGGCTTTTCCTCCTGATTCGTTGGTGTGACGGAGCCCAGAACTCCAAAGTTATAGTACGACGTCCACCGCTCCGTCAGACACTTGAGGCCCTCTAAGCAAGAGAGGGATGCTGCACGACTTAGCGCCTGGTTGGAATTGTGAGTAAGCTTGATACCCATGTCCAGAATCCAGCCTCGAAGTGCACTATGTTGCATAGTGGAAAGCTTGGGGAGTGATCTACTGAATAGCATTGGGGCAGATGGACTCATCCCTGATGGCTTCGAGACACCAGCGCATGCGTCACCAGACGAATGCAGCAGCCGTCGACGGCAGAGCTGTGTAAGCGCTGGTGAAAGACGCGGACGGACCACAAGTTCTAAGGGAGAACTGAGCAATTCGCAAACATCATCTGACGTTGGCGGCACCGCGAGCCACTGGTAGCTTGCACACCAAGGCCCTTCATGCGTAGTGCCCAAGTCGAACTTCGATGCGCTTGAGCTCACACCATGAAGCGTCTTCAAATCAAGGAAAGTGAGGTCAAGGATCGTCATATCGAGCAAACAAGGGCCTGGGTAGAACCCACTCAGTTCAGTTCGATGGAGGTTGGAATGCAGAGTTTGATAATCTTCGAAGGAACCAATACTAGTGATTCCATCAATCCATGCACAAATGCGTTGTAACCACTGTTTGCGAGTCATCGGCAGGTTCGTTGCAACACTAGGCCACTTGAAATGCATATCCTGGACATCACGATTGTCGAAGAGGCTACACGACGCTAGATGTCTCCCGCGTAGGTCATAAACATCAATGAAGATGTCGTAGTCTGGTTGTGGCGCGTGGGGGTCTTCGACGATACTAACATCTTGTAGGACGTGAGATACCGGTATTCCTGGCCAGAAGGACCTCAGGAGATGCTTCAGTGCATCGAGCGTGGCAGCTTCTAGATCTTTGAAGGAATTTGCAAGTTGATTGCAAACTGCTTGCATTTGTACTTGCACTTGGGCCGTGCTAACACCTGATCTCGAGTTTGCGCAGAAGGCCGCTAGCTCACGTACACATTCTGCTAAGTTATGGGCGAGGGCAACCATCCGAGCTTCAACTTGCCGCGTGAATGCAAAGCGGGCTTTAATTTGCTGGAGCAACGCATAAACTGATGTGCTCCTTGGGGCTGATAGCACAATGCGATCTCGCGCGACTGCCGCATCGTTCAAAGAGAGCTGGGCCATGCTCGCATCCCCATCTACCATCAGCTTGTGCGCGATATATCGATGAGGGAGATCTCGTGGAACACACAACCACCGTGGGTCCAAGAGCTCTTCCATCCCAGTGACTCGAACCGTACCTCGCTGAGATACATATGGAGCGATGCCCAACTGTAACAACTCTGAAGAGGCCTTGGAAGGTAAATGCAGAGTCACAACGGCTTCTGACTCAAAGAAAGTCGTCCATCGAAGTGAGGCTTCGGCGGAAGAACACTTTGGGTGCCCGAAGAGTCCAGTGAACCTATCGAACGCAGCTTCGCGAAGATCGCGGTCTTCGTCTTCAGGCCATACTGGCACTGAACGGTTTGTGTGGAACATCGCTTGCAGGAGGCGGAAAGGTGTGAATTCTGGAGCAAGGCTAGGTGTCGTCGCGAACGGAATACCGCGTAGACTTGCAGGGTTCAGCATATCCATGTCAAAGATGGGCAAAGGTCTTGACTGGAAATAAAGCTGGAGGACGGGAGCGATGAGATCAAACTTATCTCGAGCATTATCACTCGAGATCTTACCTTGAAGTGCGAAGACAGGGTGAAGTAAGGGGTGTAGACAGCCAGTGCTCGTGTACGCACTGGGAAGCGCGAGTGCGTGGAAATCGAACAGGGTCTCTGGAACCCTACTAGTAGTAGCAAGCGAATGTGTCGGAATTTGCGATAAACTCCAGTGGATCGTATCGCTCAGGTGCGTGAAGACTTGAGTCGGCAGCTGTGGGAGCAGCAAGGCATGTGCATGATGGTTCGAAGATCGTCTAACAGTAGATAGGAGGGGGCGCTGGTGCGTTGCGTCTCCACTGCCACCGCTGGACGCAAAGGTGCCAAGTTTCCTTGCTCGAACAAAGGCTTCGAATGCCTCGGCATAACTCTGTGGTGAGAACCCAGGAATCGAGCGCAACAGTCGAAACCATTTCGCGTGGTAATCTGGCACATTCATTGAGGAGAGGTGAGAGGGCGACACACAACCTTGGCAGTCATGGGTATCCGATACAGTCATGTGGAAGGGGAAGGGGAAGAGTGGTAGCCCATAGAATATATGGAAGAAGGCTCGTTGGCGGAGATGAACATCACCGAAGCCAGTGAAGCTTTGAGGACCTTCATACAGAGATCCCTCAGACAAAGCTAAGAAATCGGCCAGAACAAGCCAGATTTGTGACGTTTCGAAATCACTAGGTGTTGGTGGAGGAATAATGGGGCCGGATCTGCCTGTGCTAGTGGGTCGACTAGATTTTGAATCCGGCGACATGCAATGGTGAATCGCCGACACTATGGTCGGCGAACGGACTGTGTTCATGGTGTGTGCTAGCGGAATCTTCTCTCCATCAGTTGCTGGGACCAGGCGGCGTGCAGAAGCAGGCGAATTCAGGCTCACCACATGGTCCGATTTCGGCCGGGTGCTCCGAGGAATCAACCCGCCCCCTAGCCAAGACCCCATGATACCACGAACTGCGGCACCCCACTTAGCGTCCAAAATATGTCGAAGGATACTGAAGACATGCGCATATAGTAGTAGCTTCGGTACAAGGTCAAAGAATAGAAGGGACCGCTCAGGTTCCGACGACGAAGGCATACTTGAATATGACTCAGAACTGATCGTCTCAAACCGATGGCGGATGCGAAGAAGCAACCCTGTCACTGCTCGGAGCCGAACGCACGTCGGAATTACACCTTCAGACATGCCTGGTCCATCCTTACTTGTAGTGCTCGAACGCGCGGAAGTCACGGGACTTTCCAGTAGAGAAAGTCGCATCGAAGGCGGTGCGATTCCTATTCGTTTAGCGATATCATTAATAGACAAGTAATCGTTGAGGTCAGCGAGCAGTCGATCAGGATGTACCAACGTAAGACGATTCATATCGTCAGGCGGCAAGCAAGGAGCCTCCGTCTCGGGCAGGTTGAAGCGATGCGTGAAAAAGAGATATCGGTCAATATACTCATCAACGAGTTTCGTCCACTTCGGATCGAGCTTGATGACCGAGGAGAACTCGTTTAATTTTGAAGAAACGAATGAGGCTTTAGTCTCGTCGTCACGAGGCCGCCCAGATGGTATGCTCTCGATGCTGGCCTGTGGGTTTGTATCTCCTTGGCCCATTAGTCGGAGGAGTTCATCCGCCTTTGCTGCTTTGAATGCGCCAAACTCATCGAGAGTGTTCAACATCTCATTGATGGCGTACTGAGAGAACGCACAAGGTCGCAATGTAATATTCCGAGGGAATAGGCGTAGGTAGATAGACGCGTACTGGCGGTAGCGATTTTCCCGTGCCAAAGACGATGAAATACGGTGCATAACTGGGAAAAGATCAAGCTGTACTAGTTCATCCTTGAATGTCTCGGATAGAATTGGCATGGCGAGCACAATTTCATCAGGATTGGTCACTGGATCTGATGTGTTCATTGTCGACTGCTCCGCTGGCAGTGGAATACACAGAAGGGGTGTAGGAACAAGCGAGGATATCTCATTTGCAGCTTCTGATACCTCGATGTCAAACTCCTCTCGGGAAACTTTGGGCAATGCGCACCACGGCAGACAGGCCAACCTGAAGAATCGATCTACCCGCTGTGCAATTCCAAGTGGCGATCTTCTGGCAGATCCAACAGCCACATCATGAGATAAGGACGAAAAGGATGGCGCAACTGTCAAAAGTTCAGGATTCACAACTCCCGTTGGCCACCTGGCTGAAAAACGTGTCCCCAGATCCGCCCATGAGGAATACGCGTCTGCGAAAATGCATTGACAAGCTACAGAGCGTAGTATGGTCGTCGCTAAGACAATGGTTGGAGCAACTTCATGGGGGTTCAGATTGAGCCGATCAAAGGGCAGAGGACTCGATGCGCCCTGAGTGGCAAGCATTGTCTGATAGACCAAGTCGCTGATCATTTCGAGAGGTCCAACGAGCGGTGGGAGGGTCGTTGCTAACATCGACGCAACTAGAGAAGGTTGGATTGTCCGCATGAAGCACAGAGGTCCACTTGGGAGCAAATTCACTAAAGCCGAGCTCGGGTTGAGTTCCAAAGCAGACAAAGAGAAGCTACTCCGAGGCTTTGGTTCGAAATTTGAAATTGATTCATGCATAAATAAGAGACGCACCAAGAACCGAGAGAGCAGGTCGCGTTTCAGAACAGAGTTCGTCAAATCAGGAGCATATGCATCGACAGCAGACATGCACTCTGCCTCAATATACAACTCTGAGATCAGGTGCGACGATGGATCGTCGTTCTTCGCTGTGACTTGCTGCGGTCTGCGCTCCAGGTTGCGAATGAACGAGGATCGTTGTGGATGTGACAATGGGACGAAAAAGTTGTAGCGTGGATACGACGCACGGTCTAGGCCGGAGAAAAGCGGGAATCTACCCGGTCGATCGGGCGTGCGCTTCCGGAGGCCTGAAACAAACGCGAAGCGACCCATACCGACTTCATATTCGGCGTCGAGCAGCCACCAAGGGATCAGCTTTGGTACTGTTGAGGATGCGAGAGATTTGTCTCTGGAAGCGTCGTTCGACGCGAGCGGGAGAATCGATCGACAGTACAATTCTAGAACCTCTTGCAAACTGGGTTGGATGGCAGGTGCACCATGAGGTGAATGAGCAGGTGCAGGAATATTGGTGGTCGAAGAGTGGGTCGAGGATGTAGTGGACGATAACGAGTGTGAACCCTCTGCACTTAGAGGTGGACTTAACAAAATTGCATCACTCGAAGGAGTCTCTGTTGAGCTGCTACCACCGTTGTCACTGCCCTCCTTTGTTGATCGTGGCTTGTGGATATGCTCCAATAACCAGGGTGTGAGCCGCAGGTCGGCTGTATCCAACTCTATCAGCGTGCCGAGCACAAGCGGAACAATTCCCTCGCAAAGTGCTTCGAAAACGAAGTGAAGTGGACGTGGTACTTTAAGGGAGATTGATGGGATATCAAAGAAGTGGAGCTGCGCGGGTGTGTACATGGGCCCGAACCGTTGTAAAGTAGGGGTGAAGTGTGTTGATGGTAATCTCGAGTCGCTCTGCTGATCTTGCTGCTCAGATCCCTCACCTTGTGGTGGAGTGAGCTGGATCGAGTCACGAATCGACTCGATGCCGAGTAGGTCTGAAATCGTGCTCACCATTTCAACCTTTACTCTCTTGCGTTGTGCAAGCACCGGTGAAGGGGGGTAGTCTGAGTCAACAGCCTCCTCGGATCGATTCAAGGGGATGACAGCGCGCGGAAGGTCTACACTCACAGAGGCAGGGTATACCGCTTGATTGGAATCTTCCGTGTGGCTAGAGTTGGTTTCACTGGAGCCTGGGTTCGTGCTCATATCTGAAATACTGTCATTCGATGCTTCTTGCAGCTCATCTACTTGGGTTTCGGAGCTTTCGGAGCGACGACGCTTGCCGAGAAGGTTATGATGGTCGGCTTCGGCTGCAGCATGCGCAGAATAGCTCAAATGTGTCCCATCTGCGACCTCATCTCGATCCGATTCTCCATCCCTCTCCGACGCCGTCGAAGTACCAACAGCCCCGACGAGTCCGTGTGCCTCCATCAGGGTGTCTTCGCCAACGCGGCTGAAAAGACGGTCTTCAAGAGATTGATCTGTGGGACTGGGTATGCTCTGCTCCAGAGCCTCCCTGTCGCCATTGGCTTCTTCCGCCTCATAAATATCTCGATCGCTGTCAGAACCACTGTCACTGTCGCTGCTTGAAAAGGACTCAACAAACTCGTGAGCACCATCGGATGAGCTTAAATCTTCAGAGGTGCTAGAAGGATCTCCATCTTCCTCACGAATGGGCGCAAACCCTGCCTGGTTGTCTATCACGAGATTCATTCTTGCCCTAGGGAAAGACTCTCTCATCGGGATGGGAGTGTCCCGGCGAGTTGATGCAGGAGTATGTCTCGGCCTAAGTTGAAGCACAAGAGGCTCGTCGCTGGTACAGAATCCATTGAGATCCGCATCAGGGAGACGCATTTCATCGGCTGGAGCTTGGATGTCGAGCTCATTCGGCACAATTGCCATCATCAGGGTTAAAAGCAAGGAGCGGACTTGATCGAGTTCATTCTTGGATGCCCGTTTGAGGATACCGGCAGGAGAATCGACCTTGACCTCTGTGGATATGTTCTTCAGATACACCTCAGGGACCTGCTCGGCATCCTCAAGTGACCAGTCATAATCATCTTCTCCAAGCATCAGGCCTGGAGTGCCATACTCGTCTGCGGTCCCTGGGATTACATCGCTTTCTTGACCGTGCAATTCATGGGAGGGGTCATTCGCGAACTCCATGCCTGTAGGAAATGCAGGATTTTCTTGCTCTGTGACCAGCGCTTGGGAGTTCTTTGGATGAAGGATTGTCATCATTGCTCGGAAGCAAAGGGTTGCACGGGTATTCAACAAAATGTATCGATGAACAGAGGGTGGGCCGTACTTAAAAAGCGCTGCATAAATAGCTAGAAGTCGACAAACCGTAGCGACACTTCCTTTACCAGAATCCGAACATGACGACTCGAGAAGCAAAGCCAATGCATGCAGGACCACAGATTCTCCAATACTTTCATTGGTATCCAGGCTCACTTCATCAGGGCAATACTGGAGCTTAACGATATCATTCGTTGTTAAGTCCGCCAGATCGTGTCGTCGACTCACTTCCGTTGCGAATGGTGTGCGCTGGAGAGAGAACATGGACGATGAGCACCGCACCAGCCTTCGACAAAACTCCATGGGATAAGTGCAACTTGGCAGTAGCTCTAGGACAAGCTTGTCAACTAGATCGAGGAATTCCCGATTTAACTGGTCATCAATACTGATCGCAGGGGGTTGTGTCGTGATGATGCAGTCTTTTTGAAGCCGTCCCGGGCTCGTACAGGGAAGAGGTCCGTACCTGATGTACACATCCACCGAAACTTGAGTTGGGAACCGACTTGGGCGAATGAGGCCTGGGACAAATTTTGCGTACAATGGGAGGTGATCAAGATCCGTAGTTGGCGGAAATGTGCGAGTGCGAGATAATTCTTCGATCCATAAGAAGCCCGTCGCGTGTCCTGCTAGGGCCCGGAGAGCTGTGAAGCTTGCTTCAATCGGCCAAAGTCCACTTCCATTCCATGGAAAAAGTGGGGTCGGGAGCGACTCTCGAACTTGTCGAGAAACCTTGTCAGCCAGCGAAATTTCATTTAAATTCACTGCACAACTGGCATCAGTCGATGCAGAAGGTGCATCTATGGCTGCTGGGGCCTCATTTGTAGCTTTGTCATACGCAGTAGCTGTAGCGCAGTTGTCGTCTGATGAAGACGCTGACCTGCATTTTGACTCATCTTGGAGTTCCCCAATTTGCAGAGGCTGATATTCCACTTTGGACTGAGAAGCCTCAAGTTGCTCATTCAATGCTGAGCAAAGCTCACAGCGCTCTTGATCGACTACGTCTCGAGCCCACTTGAGAACGCTCGATCTCCAACGCTCTTCCATCGCGGTTGCAAGATTGAAGTCAAAAGGAAATGCCTCAAAGAGAAGTACCACACCTCGGGCTGCTGCGCGAATACTTACGTTCGAGAGCTGGATCAAGCAGGAAGTAGGCTCTGCAGGTACTAGAGCTGGAGGGGCTGAAAGGCGGGCCTCGGCAGGTATCCGAACGTGGCTGTCTTCGGGGTACTTTGACAGATACGTGTCATATTGATGGCGATCGAGATTAAGCGCAGACTTGAAAGCGTCTGATGCCACCGATACAACTCTGTCTGCATACTTGGTCAAGAAATCTTTCCATGTGATCTGAGCGCCAGGAGCGACAACAAGATCGCTAGGACTTGGCGACGATTTACTTACACTTACTGACTCAATGTATCGATATAGAGGTGCAGGCAAGAGGCGGCATGGCTGAGTCGCAAGGAGGACCAGAGCGAATGCGTGCATGGCGCCAACGCTCAGCGCATGCTTGGGCTGAACAGCGGCCACTCGTGATAGACACAGGACTGCCTCTTCTACGCTGTCGCGCGTAGCAATGCACTGCGTTAGCTCGTGGATGCGTGAACCACGTGACAAAGAGTTCACAACATGATCTGCGATCGACGTTAGAATCTCAGGATAATGTGTGAAGCTGTAGGATGCGTTTGGTGCGAGTGCTACAAGACAATTGAACGCACGAATTGCATGTGCGGCTACTTCAGCATCTGCAGCAGTGCGTGGGTCAAAAAAGCGCGAAAGACCATCATACAAACGCTTGAGCGGGAAGTTGTTGATGTCATGTTCACTGAGCATCAAAATATTTGTGCAGATGTCTGGAATTAGGGAGATTGCGAAGTCTGGCTCCAACTTGAGGTAATCCAGGAGATTGGATATCTCCTCCAGGGGTTGGCTCATTGGGACAGTAATGCTATTACACGTCGATTCAGACTAATCAGCGATATAATCCTAGATACAACTGCGTTAAATGCGGTGCGTCCAATCACAACGGTGTGCGGCAACCGTGGCCTTCATGTCCAGGTCTGAAAGTCTGTGGCTAGCACGTATGATACTACTTTCACAGTGTGCGTTGATTGCGAACTAGGGTGGCTAGATCCTATCAAACCTAAACCACGTGTATACCTCCTTCTCTTAACTTGAAGGCTCGTCGGCGTGTTCCCTTGGGTTCGAAGGTCAGACTTGTAGCGAGACCAGGTGGCGGTTTACTATAGTGGGGGGGTGCGTGCGAAGTAAAGGCGAGCGCATGAGTGAGAAGTCGCAGAACAATGGAATACTACCGTCCGTCCGCCAAAATTTCGCGCATCTCGAACGCGGGTGTCCCGCAGATCGATTTCGTTGAACGGTCTCACGAACTCGGGAGTAGTTTTGCAGGATTCACTGCCGACAGCACGATATCTTCGCGACGAATACAGTGGATCACTGATGTTGACCACGGGATTACTAAAAGATACAGTGGGATTTAGTGAAACAGCGCGGTGCTGGGCGATTCAACGCACGAAAGTTGTGCGCGCAGGAGACTCATATTCCCGGGAATGGCAGTTAGTGACTTGGAAGAGGTCATTGTATGATTTACCTTAGCACGAGGGCTGTTCCACATTAGTATCGAATGCCTGATGTACTGGATAATTCACACCGACTTAGTTTATTTCATTCACCACCCTTGGTATTCCAAACAGTGCAGGAAAAGCGCGTCATGTCGCAGGAAGAAAATCAGATATGCGTTTTATACCCATAAGTAGCAAGAGTAGTGGAATAAATCCCGATGTAAATGATCCAGCGGTATAAATTATGTGTTGCTATGCATTGAGAATCGAGGCAAACCTATCCTAATCGTACCTTCCAATACTCTGGTCAGTGAAGGATTTTGAATTCCAAGCACATTTATCGCAGCTCGAAAAGTTGATATCTAGGCCTGTGTCCTTGCCTGACAATCGCAAATTCGGCGCTGGGACGCTTATTTATCCCAATTGCGCACTGGATCTAACCGTCAATGGACTGCGTTGTGGGCCAAAAGGCCCCTCCAACGGCTACCGAAGGGTTTCTTGGTACGTGCACGACTTGTGTTCTCCGCATGGCACACGTTTTGTCGCGATATTGACAGATGCATGTAGCGTATCTCGAAGCCAGAGTTCTTATTCCCCAGCTATTTCTCCATTTCCAACCTTTAGTGCGAACTCCCGATGTGAAAATACCAAAGAGCGCTGGTTCTGCGATGCACCCCAGCGTGCAAGCGTTCTCAGTGAAGAAGTTGGCGCGCCTTCGGTGGGCCAGCAAGCTGGTTGAACTTCACACCCATCAGTCTGACAGCAAGCGACACGGCAGAGTGGCGTTCTCAAACAGTAGAGCAAGCCACACTGCCGATCCCGAGCCTATTCGAGGCAGCGGAGGTGAAGGTGGTGGCGACGCCGAAGATGATGACTTCGAAGGCAACGAAGATGAGCGAGGTAGATTGTATGGAACACGCTGGCGTATTAGGGGACCTCGTATCGTACCTGAGTCACTAGTTGTTCCTCGCCGACAGACCAAGATCACTGATACAGCAGCACACCTCAGCTGGGTTGCATACGAACGAGACCGATGCCGCGAGTGGTTGCGGACTGCCGCGGAAGAACTCGCGTCATCGGAGCTACTGCCCACACGTGGTGAGCCGGGAAATCGAGATGCGCAGCACCAGAGTGCTGCATCGCCTCCGAAGGCATCAAGTCCGGTCCCCCCTCACCGGTTAATGTTCCGAAGACGACCAACGGAAGAGGCCACGAGTATGTTGGGGTATTTGCGACAGCTTGAAGCCGATGCGAAATGTGAAGTTGAGGTTCGCGGCAGCACACCATCGCAGACAACCAAATCACAAGACAAGCAGCTGCCGCTTGCGATTGAGTTCTACAATCCGCCAAACCCCAGCGAACGGTCAAAGTCGGCCGCGGCTACCCTTTCAGAAGTTGCTGCAGCTGTTGCAGCAGAAGCAACCGGGGCAACTCGCGTGCGACCGAAGACGGCTCCAAGGTTGAAGGGAAGCGATGTGATTACCCACCCTGTTCAAGGGGATCAATCTGAGGCTCAAGTTACAGAGCAGAAGCGTGAAACGTCCAGTGGTGGTTTTAAGAGTTCCCTGTTCTCATCCACCGCGCTGGTGAATGAGCCCGGCTCGAAGCCCCGTCCATCGTCGGCGCTTCCTTATCTCAGCTCAGGAGGCAGTACTAACAACACATACGACAATTCGACCCTCCCACACAATCAGTCCATAAGCCCCACGGGTGCGTCCTCGTCTGCATCTCAGGCTCTACGAGCTCGAAGACCTTCTGTAATTACAATGGTGATGCCAGAGAAGCTAGGGCAACAGCTGCGCACAGGTGGAACCGAGACAGATACAGAAGGGCACTTTGCCGAAGTTGAAGCATATCTGAAAGTCGCAGAAAAAGATACTACAATCGCGATGATCGCGCAGTCGAGGCAGGATGAGCCGAATCACGACGTTGAGATCGTTTCTCTGAATCAGTCGGCCCACCAGCTAGCTCATCACGTTGTCCCTGTTTCAGCGCTTATGGCAAGCTCTCTTCCCGCTTCGCGTCCCACTTCAGCATCGGCTGCGGCTGCACATGCGAAGGCGAACCTAAGTTGGTTCCGTACGCTTCTTCCTCGACCGAAGAGCGCTGTCGTGAACTCCGCGGCCGATAACTCAGATTCAAAGCTCATTACAGGACCCCCCTGTAAGATTGTAGCGAATGCCTCGGGCGCAGTTAGCGCATGCTCTAGTGGAGGTACGGCAAAGCCTGCAATTCGACCAGCGAGCTCAACCTATGTTCGAAAGGTTAACTCCACCTCTTCTGGCTCGAGGCAACCCAACCGACCACGTAGCGCTTATCCTGCCGGTACAAATCTCCCAACGCTTCCAGCCACTGTGCCTGTCTCTAGGCCAATGAGTGCGACTCTGAAACCCCATACCGAAATTGCAAAAGCAGAAAATGTGCATTCTATGGAGACCTCTGTATGGACGAGACGTCACTCAGCAGGTAGCCAGAATAAGAAGCGGGTGGCGTGGAAAGACGATCCTGCAACATGGGAAGGCACTAAAGTGGGTAACGACGGCGCTCAGAGCGATCTAGCGGAGACACTGGATGGCACAAACGTAGAACGCATCCACGAGGATGATGATGAGCTCGATGCTTGGGAGGATCACTTCGATCGGGTTGCAGAGATCACTACGCGAACAAGCAGTGGGTCGCGGTTAGCACGTCCACAAGGCGGGAAGGTAGAAACAACCACGCCTACCACGCCTACCACCCCCCTACCGGCAGAAACTTGGGAGTTCGTTAATTCGCTACAACAAAGGAATCACACATCGGCAGTTGGTCTGAACACTCAATCGCACTCGATATCCAGCTCCAACCAACAGGACGGGAATGCCGGTGGCTTGTCTCCATCTGAGCTGTCGGGCACACCCATAAGGCGGGAAGGACGGAACTCAAGGGTTCTTGGCAAGGACCAAGGGTTAACGCTCCAAGGAGACGTTCCATTGAATGGAACCGCAGACGAAGTAGCATCCTTTGTCGCGACACATGTATCTTCGACGAACGAATTTGCGTCACCTGTTCAGTCCGATTGGGCAAAAACTCATAACAGGGTGCTTCATGAAACAATATCCAAGCTTGATGAAGAGCTAAACAGTTTATTTGGCTTCTAGTTGCTTGAGCTGTGCTGGCTACAGCTTCCAATAAACATTCACCACAGCCTCTAATCAGTCTGAGTCGCCACAGTGGCTTGTTGTGATGCCTGGGGTGACAGGGCCGAGGCGCGCGGATCGAGGAGTTGCATAGCTGCAAGCTTGGCGTTGACTGACATCTCTGCTTGTACCCGCGCAGCGGAGACTAGATCGACACAGTCTTTCAACGTAGACTCTAACTGCTCAATTTCAGTGCTACATTTCGAAACCATGTCCTCTAGCACAACATTCTGCCAAACCAACGAGCGCATCTCAGGTGCCAGTCGTTCCGAAATGTCCTTCTCAATTTGGACTCTTGCGGCGACGATATCATCCACTGCTTGACACTCTTTCTCAAGTTGCTGAGCTTTAGCGTGGTATTCTGAGAGCTCTGCTTTCTTTGACGCGAGAGCCTGGCGCCGCTCCATGATCCGGTTGTGAATGCGCTTGTTTTCCTCGATCACGCAGAGCATATCGCGTTGTAACGCCGCAAGACATATATCAGGCGAGAGCATTGCGTCCGAGATTCCCATTTCAGCTGAGAACATTCGTGCGGCATCGAGCTCAGTCATTTTGTAAATCATACTTGCACCAAGCTCTGCTTGCTTTGCAATGTCTTTCGCCACATTTTCAATGTTGGATTGAAGATGCTCCGCCCACTCTTGATCCAGACGACTCTTTTCCTTTAGCAACCTTTCTTCCAGAGCCTCGGCAAACAACCGCCTTCGTCGTTTGGCCTCAGAACGCGCAAGATCCATCCAATGCGCATGATCCGTTGCTTGTTTGTGGCGAGTGGCCTGCAACTCCAGAATTTCTCGAATCAACGGTCTCAATGCTGGATCGCCAATTAATGTGTCGTCAACGCTCTTGGCGATGTATGTGCCGACGATGGTATTAGCCTTTTCTTCGGCTTGTTTCCGCCGAGTTGATGGTAAGGCTGCAGTTGTCTGTGCACTGCTATCAGGTCCGATTAACTTGGTGATTGCATCGTCCAGCTCCTGCTCACGTTGCTGATGCTGTTGGCGCATCTCCTCGAGCTTCGCAAGCAGCTCATTTCGCCGACTTGCTAGTCGATCTGCGTGTTCAGCCAGCACTGTAGTTGCTTCGACAATCGCTTCACGAACTCCACCCGTTTCATAAGCTTCTTGAGCAAGCCATCTTGGAGGCATCTCTCGAAGGGCTGATGTCGAAGCTGGTACGACGGCAGTGCTAGCGCTTATGCTGCCAGACAGGCGGAGTTTGTCCCGTAGCTGTTCGAGCTTGAGCCTCAACTCGCACAGTTCGACGCAGGCCTGCTCACGGCTGCGCACAGCACGAACCTCCGCCAGTCGATATCGTTGAAGATAGTGAAGGAGCCGCTTTCTCCACTGAGGTCCCTGAGTCACTTTGATGAGGAGTGGCTTACTGTCTGGTTTGGAGGACTGCGATGAGTCATGCTGTACCTCACCCTTTGAGATATCGGCAGGTTTTGCGGCTACAGACCCTGCGATGAACGGTCTCCGCAGCGGGAAACTCTGAGGACGGAGTTCCGATGGTGGCCTTTTCGCTCGCGGAGAAGAGCCAGCCGAATTCGGCTGGAGTTCTATGGACATTGGAGGGAGGGGCTTTTCCGGGCCCTCTGGTCTTGGGAGTGAGAAAAGAGCAGTAAGGTCTCGCTTGGCAACCAGCCACATCTCTCCAAAGACCTCCTTTAAAGCCTCCTTATCAGTCAGTGCAGCGAGCGCTTCCCGATCTGTCTCAACGTTTGCCTGAGTTGCCGATTTAGTGTCTATGGTGGTGAATTGCTGCTCACCAGCCGAGGTACTTGCATGGTCCGCCTGTGTCGTCTCTGTCGGGGTCGTTTGTGCGGGGGCCGTCTTGGCTCGATCGTTGCTGGCCTTGGGAGAGTGTGCATTTGTTACTACGACCTGCTGGCGGATGCCGAGCTTCGCCAAAAGCTCGTGGACCTTCGCCTCCACACGCTCTCGTGTGACAGGCTCCTGTTGGCCAAGCATACCAAGGCGCGTGTTCTTGCTGGTCAAATCTGCGCCAGTTCGGTGGGAGGGATCGGACACTCTGGGGGTTACAGGCCTTGGTGAGCGCGTATGTGATGGCAGTCCAGCGAGGGCCACTGGCTGGGAGGGCATATACTCGCGAACATCATCAGTGTGAACAAACTGGACGCGTTTTTTAGTGGGTGATGTCAGAGGCCTGGCTTTCCTGGGTGATGTTCCTTCCACGTTAGGAGGCTCGAGGGTCACAACCTCATGGTGTCCTGACGCCATTGAGGAAACTATATAGGCTAATAGGCCTGTACCGTGAATTCAAACCTATCTCAATGCTCCAATAATGCACCCCAATACCAGACGTGCCGAGACACGACGTGTGGAAAAGAGAATCACTAGCCTCGTTTCGACTCTCAATTTCAAAAATCGAGCGCGCAAAGCGAGACTAGAGGCGGAGCAAGGAGCCGTTGGGAAGAAATTCCCAGCCGCGGGCAGAATGCATGGATGTGCTACGGTCGCGTAGGAAGAGCACAGAGCGCCTCTAGATGCTGCTCTCAGCAGGGTACCACGCGGAATATGACTCAAGACAGCGTATACTCCTGAGTTTGATGTGGTTGGAAAAGTTAACCCTTACAGAATACATGTTTCCGAAGGTGTATAATTAAGATAACCAGATAGATCGTTACACAATGTGCTGGGGAAGCTGGATATGCAGTCAGATTGGCTTTCCACATGCATCTTCGCGGACGCGCCCTGGTATCCCAAATTTTCAAAAGTTTCAGATGGGAAACGGTTTTTGGAAGTTGAATGGAATGGGGAAATAAGGTTCAATTTGGGAGCGACGCGATCATGCACGGGCAAGCTAAACCCTACATTTTGGTATGATTGCTGGTGTCTCTCGCAAATGCGTCTACAAAACTCGTATGCACTCACGGACTCGCTCACATTTCCTCACTTCTCATGGTATTTCACTCTCCACCCCTTCAGACTTTGGTTTATATCGTCGAAATCTCGGGGTAATTTGACCTGTCAGCGCTGTTGGCCCACGCAGTTGCACTTAGTGTTGTAAGTTTCTCTCAAGACACAAGGTACGTATCCCTAGCATCAGCTTACTAGCAAGTCATATTGCGAAAAACGCCACCTCGACCTCTACCGGTCAACTGGCACAGACGCGCCGTCTGGAGGGCTGGCGAGCGAAGGACAAGAGCAATCATTTGGACTCACTGCGTATTTTCCCTCTGGCATGGTTCCTTGTTTCTAGATGGCAACGCAAAGACCAACTCCGCTTGCGGCAGGGCCCAAGCAGCGCGGTATCTACTCGGAGTACCTTGGTGCCAGCTCGGAAGAGGCGATTAAGTTCGCCACCGCTGGCCCCCAGCCGCGTGCGGCAGCTTCAACCTCTGGCTATCAACGCATCCGCATCCCGGCTTCGACGTTGGAGCCACAGGCCCCTCGGTACAACCTCAATGCGGGAACCTCAATCGCGGCTCTGAGCGCTTCCTCAAAGTTTGTACTGAAGCCTGCAGGCAGTGGCGCCACTGTGGTGGAAGTTGCACGACAACAAAGCGATTCGACGTATATTCCAACATCTGATGTAGAGCTGTTGGTCGATGAGGAGCGACCACACCTGCATCCGAAGGTAAACGTCCCTTACAAGACTCAGCCCGGAAAGCCACCACGACGAATTGAAATTGAACGCAAACGAAGGTTATTCGCAAGTCAGAACATTCAGGAGCTTCTGCTTGCACAGGGCGTAGACTATACTCGCTTCGGTCACGATAAGGACCATAAGACGGGCATGCCAAGCTACTTGCCCCTGCATCTCTACGATGATGCAGATTTGTACTACCGCGATCCGGAGGAATGGATTCGCCTGGGTTCCAACGCGCAGGGCGTTGTGAAAATTCCGGCGAAGGCCCTGGCATTCCCACATCCAAGCGTCTCCTCGGCAGCTGCTGCTATCGCAGCCAATGCAGCGACGCACGCGTCTGCATCGAGTGCCTCTGGAGACTCGAAGGTTGGTGACAACACCACTCCCGTTGAACTCGCGAACGGTACTTGGTTGCCTTGCACAGTGACTGGCTGGAACCCCAGCACAGGAATGTACACAATTATTTGGAGTGAACAGGCGCTACCCTTTGTATTAGGACAATCTGCACCCGTATCACACCATCAGAAGGTCACCGCACAAGTTTACCCAATCGACATTGTCATGGATTGTGAGGATCCTCTCCTCTTTGCGCGCCGTGTGGGACGTGCGCACGAGCTCCGAAGAGAGCATGAGGCGGCAATTCGATACGAACTCTACATCAACTCCATGCCTGTTGATGAACTTGAAGGCTTAGATACGGAACAAGCCAACAGAATTCTGCAGCTTGCTCAGAGTACACCTCAGTTAGCTGCCAGCAAAATTGATACCTCTGCCTTGCTACACGAAGTTAACATGGAGTATGCTCGAACAATGAATAAGATCATCTTCGATGCGGCATTGAACGACCCGTCCCAAGCGTCGATCCGCACTCTGCTTGCGCCGGGTTTGCCCCCGCCCTCAGAGTTGAGAACCTTCGGGTCAGGCTCAGTTCAACCCTACGGTCGCCGCAGACGAGCGGCTGAGCAGACCCGAGAGGTTGTGCCTTTCCATCACTTTGCAACGCACTTCTCGGAGTTCTGTTTCCAATCCGTCTTTAACAAGGTCGAAGCGTTGGTTGCGCTTGTCAAGGTGAATGCCGAATGTCTTCTAGTACGTCAATGTGATGTCTTCAACACGCGACAGCTATCGAAGGCGATGCGACCTGAAGAGTTTGAGCAGCTTCAGCGCGGAACGATTCAAGCTCTTTCCTCTCACCTTCGTGATCGTTGGGTTGCGAACTTGCGGACCGCCATCACCACGAGTCTGCGTGAAGTTGGCAAGGGCTGGTTCAATTTACATGAGAAGAACGTTGAGGTATACCAATTCAGCAAACTGAAGAAGTTCATGACGGTGATTAACTTCATGATGCAGGATACAATTCGGTTCCTCGTTCAGGATGCTTTTGCTAAGTACGCAGCATTCATCCGTCGAATGTGCTCGTACCAGGCACAGATTCAATCTACTTCGGCAGTTAGCCTGACGTGCAATCCGGACCGTTTCATTCCGAAGAAGGACCCATTGCGCGACTTGATGCATCACGATGCAGAGGCTTATATGACAGCCTTGGAGTGCTTGAACAAGGACTTTGCGCTTTTCAGCATCGAACTCACTGTAAAGGACAATGATATTGTCCTTTCAACTCCCCTCTCAGCTTTCCCTCCACTCATATTGGCTCAGTTCGACCAAGCACTCGAGGCCATGCACAACATTCCACAGCTGGAGACCCAAGTCATGTCGCATTTGTTCCCTCATTCGAATGATGTGCATCTCGCAACGGTTGGTCGTGAGGAGCCATGGGTGGTCGAGCTAGTGTCACAGGTGGCGGCATGGATTGAAGAGGCGTTGAAACCTGTTCGCGAATACGTCCAGCTCTTTGAGCCACACAAGCGATTGCTCATGACAGACATCAATTCGGTGCTCGCGGATTGGAGCGAAGATGATCTCGACCTTGACGAGATCTCCGCACTGATCCGACGCCACTTGAACGAGGCTGACAAGATCGAGGCTCAGATTCCTCGTTCCATGAACCTTGGTTTGGTCGTCGTATCTTGTGAGGACGTTCGTCGCCAGTTGGCAGTGCGCCACCGTACGATTGCTACAAAGCAGCTTGAGAGACTGGCCCAGCAGATCAATGAGCGGTGCTTGGACATTGCCAACCTGTTCACTCAAATTGATATGAAGTTGAGTGAACGTCCAGCAGATATCCGTTCGTTGGTAGAAATGGTAGAGTATCTCCAGCAGGTTCCGACCCAGGTGGCAAGCCATCGCAAGGCTATTCAAGAGGTGATATCGGCATTTGACGTGCTTGACCAGTTCTTCTTCCACATTCCCGATGCGCTCTTCCACACTAAGTGGACCACGTTCCACTACCCCAAGCTTATCATGGATCGTGTCCAGGCCAAGGAGGTCGAGCTTGCCAATGACCGCAAGAGCTTCGAGAACAACCTCAAGAATGATCGTGCTAAATTGGCAGCCGATCTCCAGAAGCTCGAGAAGGAGATCAACCAGTTCGCAGCGGTTAGCGACGAGCAGCGCAATCAGGAGTATGCTGCAAAGGCCAAGGAACTCAATATGTTGCTGCAGGAACTCCGTGCTCGCACAACCGAAATCAACACACAGGAAACGTTGTTCGGACAGTCGGGTATCACAGACTCTCGACATGTCAACAAGCTTCAGGCTAAGTTTGAGCCTTACTACTTGCTTTGGACGACGTACGATGAGTGGATTACAAACTACTCGGCATGGACTGAGAACCCGTTCAATGAGTTGGACGGAGAAACCATTCAGAATTGCGTTATGGGTTATCTCAAGACCCTTAACAAGATCACAAAGTCAAAAGCGTTCATGGCCACAGCTGGTGGCTCCAATCAATGTCAGATCATCGCAGAGTCATTGAAAGCTAATGTCGAGAAGTTCAAGCCGTGCTTGCCACTCATCATCGCTCTGCGCAACCCTGGTATGCGCGATCGCCACTGGCAGCAGCTGCGTGAACGCCTGCCAGCCGATGCTCGCTTCCCGAACTTCGATCGACCAGAGACGCTGACTCTAAACATGTTGCTCAATAATTATGACCTGCAGCGATACATGGACACTATCGTATCTACTGGTGACATTGCAACCAAGGAGTACCAAATTGAACTGCAACTTCAGCGCATGGAGCGTGCTTGGGAAGGCCTTCAGTTTGTTCTCCGCCCACACAAGTCTGGCACCTTCACAATTGCGGAAATCGACCCCATTACACAGCTGTTGGATGAACAGACTATGACGGCTCAAGCACTCCAGTACTCCCCGTACAAGATGTACTTCGAGGAGCGGATCGCGTCATGGAACGCGCGACTCGCTCTGATGAATGAGGTTTTGGTTGAGTGGCTCAATCTCCAACGGCAGTGGATGGGACTTCAGGCCATTTTCTCGTCTCCCGACATCATGAAGCAGCTCACGGCCGAAGGTCGCATGTTTGTTCAGGTGAATAAGATGTGGAGGGCAACTATGAACGCAGCACATGCAAATCCTCACGTTCAGATCCATCTGGACAGTACGAACAACTTGAACAAGTTCCAAGAGGCAAATCGCAACCTTGAGGTGATTCAGAAGCGACTGTCAGACTACTTGGACAAGAAGCGCGCGGCGTTTGCTCGACTATCTTTCCTCTCAGACGACGAGCTAATCGCGATCTTGTCTCACATCCAGGACCCCATGGCCGTTCAGCCGTACGTTAAGAAGTGCTTCGAAAACATTGATAAGCTGGAGTTCCTGCCCGACCAGACGATTAAGGGTATGATCTCAGATATGGGTGAACGCATCGATTTCTTGCGTCCGATTGATCCCAAGGGACAAAACGTCGAGACTTGGCTGTCTCAGGTGGAGACCCAAATGATCGAGACATTGCGTCACTGGATCGACGCTAGCATTAAGGACTATACGAAGATCCCCCGTGTACAATGGGTACAGAAATGGCCAGCGCAATGTGTCCTGACTGGCTCTCAATTCCATTGGACGTACGAGGTCGAGCAAGAGCTGCACTCGAACGGTTTAGCCGGTATCGAAAAGTACCTGGCTTTCCTTCGAGAGCAGCTCCTTGCTCTTGTCAATATCATGCGTGGCCAAATTTCGCCACTCGTGCATTCCACGCTTTCTGCGTTGATTGTGCTCGATGTGCATGCTCGTGATGTTGTCGATTCTCTTGTAAAGCACCGCGTCTCCACGCTGAATGACTTCCAGTGGATTTGCCAGATGCGTACTTACTCCACTGAGAAGCAGCTTTGGATCCAGATGCTTCAATCGCGCTTCCCATACGGCTACGAATACTTGGGCAACACGGATCGCCTTGTTATCACACCCCTGACTGACCGTTGCTTCATGACATTGATGACAGCACTTTCACTTTCGATGGGTGGTTCGCCAGCAGGTCCTGCAGGTACCGGTAAGACCGAAACTGTCAAGTGTCTGTCCAAGTTTGTGGCAAAGCAGTGCGTTGTCTTCAACTGCTCGGAAGGTCTGAATGCCGTATTCATGAGCAAGTTCTTCCGCGGTCTTGCAACTTCTGGTGCTTGGTCATGTTTCGATGAGTTCAACCGTATTGACATCACTGTCCTGTCGGTCGTCGCTCAGCAAATCATGACTCTCTACGAAGCCGTCCGCAAGCGTGTTCCAGCATTTGTTTTCGAAGATGTCGAGATCTCGCTCAATCCTACATGCGCCGTGTTCGTGACAATGAACCCCGACTACGCTGGTCGTACCGAACTTCCCGACAATCTTAAGGCACTCTTGCGTCCAGTTGCTATGATGGTCCCAGATTATGAACTCATCGCTCGAATCAAGCTATTCTCATTCGGTTTCGATCATGCTGATACACTTTCTGTCAAAATCGCAATCACCTCCAAGCTTGCTTCAGAGCAGCTCTCGTCCCAAGCCCACTACGACTTTGGTATGCGTACAGTCAGTGCAGTCATCGTTCGCTCGGGTCGACTCAAGAAAGAATCGCCTAAAGAAAACGAGAACTATCTTGTCCTGCGTGCGCTTCGCGACGTCAATGTACCCAAGTTAGTCCGCCAAGATCTTCCGCTGTTCGAAGGTATCATCTCCGACCTCTTCCCTGACGTGGTTCGACCTGAAATCGATTATGGTTCATTGACTAACGCGCTAAGCCTGGCATGCCAGAAGAACCAACTCCAGCCCACGCCTACCTTCATTCACAAGTGCATTCAATTGTACGAGACCGTGGTAGTTCGACACGGTATCATGGTTGTTGGTGCCGCTGGGGCAGGTAAGAGCTGCGCTCGACAGGCTCTGACCGATGCTCTTGACATGCTTCGAGATATCAAGCCCTTCCGACATGCCGATCAACATGTTATCAATCCTAAGGCGCTTACAAATCACCAGCTGTATGGTCTGCTGGATCCTAACACAAAGGAGTGGACAGATGGTTTGATTGCAATGATTGTGTCTCAGTGTATCGATAACCCCTCAACTGATATCTGGCAATGGGTTGTCTTCGATGGTCCCGTTGATGCTGACTGGATCGAGAACTTGAACTCTGTGCTGGATGACTCAAAGAAGCTCTGCTTGGCCAATCAGTCCATTTTGCGCTTGACCAACAACATTTGCTTGATGTTCGAGGTTCACGATCTTACCCATGCTTCTCCAGCGACTATTTCGCGATGTGGTATGGTGTACATTGAACCCTCCGTGCTGGGACTCGCACCCCTCTTCCGCTCATGGCTCAACCACAAGTTGCATCCCATTTTCCAGAGCGCCCGTACCGAACTGTGCTTGGTATTCGACAAACTCGTGGCTCCTTGTGTCCAGTTCGTGCGTCGCTTCCTGGCCGAGCCCGTGCCCAGTGAGGATTGCAACTTGGTTCTCTCCATGTTGAATCTCTTGGATGCGCTCATGTATCCCTACCTGCCAGTGCTCGAAGATGGCAAGATTGATTGGTCGACTCCAGCTCCGAACGCAAAGCCTCGCCCTCTGCCAGGACAGACCGAGGAGGCTCTGCAGCAAATTGAAGATGGACGCAATGCCATCCGTCAGAATATCACTTCGATTGCCATTATGTGCCTCGTATGGTCCATTGGTGCAACAACTGACAAGGCTGGTCGAGTCCGCTTCGACAACTATCTGCGTCTGTTGTTGCAGACGAATGACATCGTTCGTGGTCCACCAGACCAGGATCTGGTATACGACTACCTCTTCGACCTTTCTACTCAGCGCTGGGTGCGCTGGGTGGATTCACAGCCTACCTTCGTCCCTGATGCACGACTTGCGCACTATGAGATCTTCGTTCCAACCATGGACTCGATCCGATCGACCTTTGTCCTGGACGCTCTGGTTAAACGTGGCCGCCACGTCCTCTTCACCGGTGCGACGGGAACTGGCAAGACTGCGAATATCAACCGTTATCTCAGCCAGTTGCCCGACCGATATCAACCTGTTTCGATCACATTCTCAGCCGCTACAACTGCTAACCAGACTGAGGATATTCTAACAAAGCGTCTCACGAAGCGACGCCAGCGCCCACTCGAGATTGGTGCCCCCGTTGGGAAGCGTGTTGTGGTGTTTGTTGACGATATGAACATGCCCGCACGCGAGAAATACCATGCCCAGCCACCTATTGAGCTCCTTCGTCAGTGGATGGACTACGGCGGTTGGTACTCGCATCATACTCGACAATGGACATCAGTCGTCGAGATCGGCTTCATTGGTGCCATGGGTCCTCCAGGTGGTGGCCGTAACCCTGTTACCCCCCGATTCATCAGGCACTTCCACCAAGTTGCCCACACAGACTTGGATCACGATGCATTGTACTTGATCTTCTCGACCATCGTGCGCGCTGGTCTTCAGCGCTTCACACCCGATATTCAGCAGTTTGCACATGGAATTGTTGAGGCATCAATTTCGGTTTACCAGCGTGTGTGTGCAGAGTTCTTGCCAACTCCCACACGATCGCACTACACATTCAACCTGCGAGACCTTGCCGCGGTCATCCACGGCGTGTTGGGAGGTAGCCCGAAGCACATTACTGATGTTCGTACCTTCTTGTGCTTATGGGTTCACGAAGCACGTCGAGTTTTCGAGGATCGTCTCGTATCCATGGAGAATGTGCAAGAGCTTGAGCAGATTTTGATGGCCACCATGCGTGATCAATTCGATTGCAATTGGAATGAGGTTGTGCCCGAACCATTGGTCTTCAGACATGATCGCGACGACGAGCACGCAAGCTACCAGCAGGTGCACTCACTCAAGGATGTCGTCGAATCTATGAAGCAGAACCTTGACAACATGGTTGAAAGTGGACAACTCTCTCGTCTCATCTTGTTCGAGGATGCTGTTGAGCATGTTTTCCGCATCTCCCGAATCTTGCGCCAGCCAGGCGGTCACGCTCTCCTGCTGGGTGTAGGAGGCAATGGACGTCAGTCCCTGACCAAGCTTGCGACGTACATGGCAGACTACTCCCTAGTTGAGGTTGAAATCACCAAGGGATATGGCATGGCGGAGTGGCGTGATACTCTCCGAGCCATGTTGCTCGATGCAGGTCTCAAGGAACAGCCCACGGTGTTCCTCTTCTCCGACACTCAGATTATCCATGATGGATTCCTGGAGGATGTGAATAACCTGCTCAACTCTGGTGAGGTCCCCAACATCTTTGATGACAAGGATATGGATCAGATCTTTGCAGCATGCAAGTCGGACTGTGAGCAGAAGAAGATTCCACATACTCGCCTGAATGCCTACAATCAATTCTTGTTGCGCACCAAGGCAAATCTTCACGTGGTGCTTACCATGTCGCCAATGGGTGACAACTTCCGTCGCCGTATCCGCATGTTCCCATCGCTCATTAACTGCTGCTACATCGATTGGTTCTACACTTGGCCCGAAGATGCTCTGCAGTCTGTTGCACATGCCGTGCTCACATCACCAGGCGAGCGTGGCGAGGAACTCACGCTCGAACAGATCGATGCAGTTGTGGATGTTTGCGTCTACATGCACGAGACTGTTCAGGAGCAGGCAGAGATCTACCGCACCAAGAATCGACGTCATACCTACGTTACTCCAACTTCGTACTTACAGCTCATTTCGCTATTCCGATCGCTGTTGATACAGCGTCGTGGCGAGGTACAATCAACTCGCTCCAAGCTTCAGAACGGTCTTGATACCCTTCGCGAAGCTTCGAGGACGATTATGCAACTCGAGGCGGCACTTCGCGAGAAGAAGCCACGACTCGAGGCTCGTCAGCGTGAAGTCGCGCAAATGACTGCTCGCATCGCTCAAGAGCGTGAAGAGGCTGCAGTTCAGAAGCAGCGTGTCGAGCAGCGAGAGGCTGAGGCTCACCAAAAGAGCATTGAATGCAAGGCACTCAGTGATGATGCCAAAGCCGACCTGGAAGTCGCCGAAGCCGAACTGAAGGAGACGCTGAAGATGCTGGACACCATGGATAAGAGTCACATTGATGAAATGCGCTCGTATACCAAGAACCCACCAGAAGGTGTCGTCCTCAGTATGTCCGCAGCGGCCGTTCTTCTGGAGCCTTATCACCCTGACAAGAAGCCCGTCATGAAGCGAGATGAGGCTACGGGCCAGCGCGTACCAGACTACTGGAACTACGCGATTAAAGTCACCGCTAAGGACAGTAGCTTCATGTCTCAACTCAAGAACTACAACCTGGCCTACTTGACTCCTAAGTTGATGAAGAATCTCAAGCCGTTCATTGACCACCCACACTTTACCCCAGAGTTTATTGCAACACACAACAAGGCTGGTGAGACAATCTGCCGCTGGGTTCTCGCGATGAAGTCGTACTACGAGACCTCGTTGATTGTTGAACCCAAGCGTAAGCGTGAGGCAGATGCCCAGGCTGAACTTGATCGAGTCTTGGCCATGCTCGCAGAAGCTCAGGCCGAGCTCGATGCAGTCAACCAGCGTCTACGACAGCTGGAAGACCAGCTCAGTGCCGCTGTCGAGGAGAGCCGCGCGCTTCAAGCTGAGGTTACCGAATGTGAGGTCAAAATGGAACGCGCCAAGAGGCTCATGGGTGGCTTAGGTGGTGAGAAGGAGCGATGGGAGGCGACCATTGAACGCAAGAACTACGAGAGCTTGCATATTGTCGGTGACATGCTAATCGCTGCTGGTAGTATGGCTTATTTGGGTCCGTTCACCCAGGAGTACCGAACCACTCTACTTTATCTGTGGCGCCAGCGTCTTGAGCAGCTCCGCATCGCGTTTACGGAGAACTCAAGCCTGATCCGCACTATGGGTGATCCGGTTCGCATGCGTATGTGGAACAGTTTAGGCCTTCCTACAGACGCTGTCTCGGTTGAGAACGCTATCATTATGAATCAGTCCATTGATCCTGCAAAGGCGCTACTCTCGCCTGCGCTGGATAAGTCGCTTCGATGGCCGTTGATGATCGATCCACAAGGTCAGGCAAGCAAGTTCGCGCGCCGACTTGGACGCAATCTGCAAGTCGTTCAAACCACCGACCCCAAGTGGCTCCAGATCTTGGAGAACGCCGTTCGTATGGGTACTTGGATCCTCATTGACAATGTTGGTGAGGAATTAGATCCTACCCTCATGCGACTGCTTTCGAAGAACTACGCAATGGATCAAGGTCAGCCTACCATGAAGCTTGGTTCATCATCGATTCCTTATGGTGATACATTCCGACTAATGATGACAACCAAGCTTGCAAACCCTCACTTCTCTCCTGAAGTCCAAGTGAAGGTCGCTCTTCTCAACTTCACGATTACGCGCCAGGGTCTTGAGGAACAGATGCTTGCAGCTGTTGTCAACAAAGAAGCACCAATGCTCGAAGAGACTAAGGGCCGTCTCGTCACTCGCAGTGCAGAACTCAAGCGCAAGCTTCAAGAAACTGAGGATCGAATCCTCTTCCTCCTTTCTGATTCTCGCGGAGAGGGTGACATTTTGGACAAGGAAGAGCTCATTACAATGCTCACACAAAGCAAGATTACATCCGAGGAGGTTGAGGTGCAGTTGGTTGAAGCAGACCGCAACGAGATTGAGATCGATGAGAAGCGTCGCGCTTACACCCCGGTCGCTGTGCGCGCCACAATTCTGTACTTCTGCATCACGGACCTTGCTGCTTTTGACTCAATGTACCAGTATTCCTTCGAATGGTTCATGAGCCTCTTCGTCAACTCCGTCGGTGAGTCTGCGCTGTCTGATGAAATCGCCAAGCGACTGGAAAACATCAACGATCACTTCACCCTCTCTCTGTTCCAGAATGTTTGCCGATCGCTCTTCGAGAAGCACAAACTTGTTTTTAGCTTCCTTCTCGCCATCTCCATTCTTCAGGGGGCCGATCGCATTGACCCAGAAGAATGGCGATTCTTAGTTACTGGAGGCAGTGTCTCCGCTAGCAGCGGGTCGAACAGCTCTGGTAATGCTGGTCCTGAAGCGATTCAGGGACGCCGACGAAGTCCCGCAGCATGGCTTACGGACGAATCCTGGAACGTAATCCAGTCGTTCTCAGAGTCGCTTCCTACATTCCGTGGATTCGATGCCAGTGTGATCGACAACTTGCCCCACTTCAAGCAGTACTTTGAGAACGCAGATCCCCACTTGCAGCCCTTGCCTGCACCGTGGGAGGATCGCCTCGATGACTTCCAGAAGCTCATTGTCCTTCGCGCTTTCCGACCAGATAAGATCTCTGCAGCAATGCATCGTTTCGTGATCACGCACCTTGGTCCCGAGTTTGGTGAGCCTGCCCAATTCAATATCGCAACTTCGTACAAGGATTCACACTGGAGTCGTCCATTGCTCTTCATCCTCTCACGTGGTGCAGATCCTGTCCCAGCACTGCATGCACTGGCCAATGATATGAACTGTCGCGATAAGCTCTACAGTGTATCACTTGGTCCTCAGCAAGAAAAGAAAGCAGAGCGTTACATCAATCTCGCACTCAAGAACGGCGGTTGGGTCTTGCTCCAGAACTGCCACCTTGCGTTGAGCTGGCTCCCCACCGTTGAGGTCATTCTCTCACGCGCAACAGATGTACATGAGGACTTCCGCTTGTGGTTGACTTCCATGCCATCGCCCCAGTTCCCAGTCTCGGTGCTGCAGATGTCCATCAAGATGACGAACGAGCCGCCTAAAGGTCTCAAGGCAAGTCTGCGACGAATCTATGAGGGCTTCTCTGATCAGTTCTTGAGCTCATCGAAGAAGCCGCGTGATTTCAAGAAGCTCTTGTATTCACTGTGCTTCTTCCACGCAGTTATCTTGGAGCGCCGTAAGTTCGGTGCTCTGGGTTGGAACATCCAGTACGACTTCACGGAAACTGATCTCATGGTCTGCTACAAGCAGCTTCAGGAATTCATCGACATGTATGACCAGGTGCCATACCAGGTGATTCACTTCTTGGTGTACAACATCAACTACGGTGGTCGCGTCACAGATGATGTTGATCGTACGCTGATTGGCACAATCCTCGATGACTTCATTAACCCGGATGTGCTTCAGGATGGCTATGCGTTCTCCCCTTCAGGCAAGTATGTGTCGCTCCCTGCCGGCAACCGCTCACAGTACTTGGACCAGATCGCAACCCTCGAGACGTATCCAGCACCCGAAGTTTTCGGCATGCACGACAACGCCGAAATTACCTCTGCACAAGCAGAAACTGTTGCCATGTTTGAGACGATCCTCTCAATTCTCCCACGTGATATCCAAGGTGCAAGCCGACCGCGCGAGAGTATCATCCTCGATCTCGCCAACAGCATTTTGGCACGCATCCCGATCCCGTGGGAGATTGAGTCCATCATGAAACAGTACCCAAGCATGTATGCGGAGAGCATGAACACGGTGCTAACACAGGAGTGCACTCTCTACAACCGACTGATTACTCGTATTCGCAGCACGCTCGAAGACCTCGGACGTGCCCTCCAGGGACAAATGGTGATGACCATCGACCTCGAACGTATGGCAGACTCCATTTACAACAACGTTGTTCCATCGGCTTGGGCCGAAGTCGCATACCCATCACTAATGCCGCTAGGTGCTTGGGTTGATGACCTCCTAGCCCGCTTGCAGTTTATTAACTCTTGGATTCAGAACGGTATCCCGAAGGTCTTCTGGATGGGCGGCTTCTTCTTGCCTCAAGCATTCCTTACCGGTACTCTGCAGAATTTTGCTCGACGCAGACGCCACCCCATCGACTCGGTCAAGTTCACATTCCACATTATCGATCGACCTGCGAATGAGTTGCTTGAGCGACCTCAGGACGGTGTTTATGTCCAGGGTATCTTCTTGGAAGGCGCCCGATGGGATCCTGTCCGGAAGACCATCACAGATCCCCGCCCACGCGAGCTCGTTTCGCCCATGCCTGTCATCTGGCTGTTACCGGAGGTTGACATCCGTACGGGTGTTGCGCACGATGTCGTCCCTGCGAACGTCTATCGCTGCCCACTCTACCGAACGTTGGCTCGCAAAGGTTCACTGTCAACCACCGGACATTCTACCAACTTCGTCTTATATGTGGATTTGCCAACCATCGACGCCGCCGCACGAAAGTGGATCAAAGCAGGTGTCGCGCTCTTCTGTGCTCTCCGTTACTTCTCGGCGCCTGCTCTGCTGTAAGGTTTAAACCAGAGACCCTGATAAGACCATCAAATATTAACTAGCAATGTAATCGCGTGTATTGTGACTTCAGGTATAACAATGAAGATCGCCTCGCTAATATCCATCAATACAAAGATCATGTCAAATCTTTTTACGAATTCACTATCAGGATTGGACCTCAGGATAGGGGACTGGATAGGGATCTAAGCTTGCTTAATCACCGGTCCTCTCTCTTGCAGCTCTACTTGTTGCATCTGTCCGAAGAGCATCCAACGAGTGTCGCAACGGCACCGCCAGCGAGGCCCAGACTCATGAGATACCAGAAGTATGCCGCGGTCTCGCTAGAGCCTGCTTTGTAGTGAGCTCGCAGCGAGGCCGAATCGCCGTAGAACAGGCCGATGGAGACATCGGTGCCGTCTCGTAGGGTAATAGGTCCAGGAGAGAAGGTCACTCGCTTGGCGACGGGGTCGTAGTCAACGCGTCCCACAGCGACAACCGGCTTCAGGCGAGGAACGACCTTCTCCGTCGTGACGTAGCCCTTGGAGAGGACCTCTAGCCTCCTCCCATTCGAATCACCCCCAAAGAGAGTCACGTTGACGTTCACAGCAGGCTGAGGATTGGCGACTGTCTCGCGCTTTGTCCCGTTATAAATGAACAAGTCATCCGGGACGAGCTTGCGAGGCACTTCGACCCACGCAACTCCTGCGCGCTTTTCTGGGATTTCCAAGCCATAAGATTCCTTCGAAATCTCCCGAATGGCATCGGCAGAAACGTTGTTTGCTGTAACGTTAGTGCCTTCAAAACTGGATTCATCGACGATGTACAGTGTCTCACCCTTCTCGAGAATACTCTTCAGACGCTCGTTTTCTAGATACTCCACGATGGTGGTGCCATTCTTATCTTTCTTCTCCTGTGGGATGCTCAGGATTTCGTGCTCAACGACTCGGCTCATAACAACAGGCTCTCCGGTAACCGCGCCACGAACGTACTCGGCCTGTGGTGCCCATGTCCGGCCCTAGATGGTTTGAAGGATGAATGAACAGTTGTTGATGAGCGAGCGAGTGATCCAAATGACAGTGGCAATACAGCAGGATCGAAGTTGCCCTCTTCAACTCGCATTGCAACGTACCGCAAACTCGTAAACGTTGCTGGACTTGTACGCGTTGGTAGCAGAGTCCTCAACGCTCTTGACAATATCACGAATAGAGGTGCGCCTCACATCCCTCTCAAGAAAGTCAGCAATCTTTCGGTTAGTCTCTGCACTGCTCTGAATGAGGTAGCCAATGCCAGCGCACGCAGCGGAAGCGAGACCCAGGGCACCCCACATGTCAAACACTTCAGCCTGTCTAAACAAGTGCGTGAATCGAGCGATGTCAAGAGACCAGGTACCCAGTGAGTGGTAACAGCATGAGTGGGCAGCGGAGGGTCTTGGTAGGCCAAGTTTAAGTGTAGATCGGACGATCAGCTGGCCGAGTGGAAAGTTACTCACCCACAGTCATCAACTCAGGGCTCAAGCTACTCAGATCTGCATACTCCTCACAGTGTTGAGGACCAATGGCAGACGGTATTATATTCGCAACTACATATGTGTCCTAAATCACAGATTGGATTATGTAGGCTGAATGCCCCACACGGCGAATATCCCCGCCGACTCGTCTCGATTCTTTATGTCACCAACCAACGAAACGCCTCGTTGATTTCTGGCTCTGGTGTTTCGACGCGCGTATCAGCCCAAGGAGGGCGAGATGCGGGGCGGGATCCCGTACCAAAGCTATCCAGGCTGCGCTGAAACTAATGCTTGGCTAATTCCACCCCCGCGCCATAGTCGTCTCATATCAAAGTGAAGCAGGGAACCAACCACGCGTATCATTGGTTGGAATTGGGATACGCACGAGTCGTGACATGTGGTAGGATGGTGTTGGCGAGCATGCATAGAGAGGGCGTCTAGTCACTTCAGACAGATGTGGGTTATCTTCGTCGTACCTGAAAGGCACGTGGCAACAGCCAGGTCATCCGAGGAATGCTTAGGACACAGTGGAAGATCTGTCGGCAGCCCACTCTGAGCTCGAAATAAAAATCGGCAGTGTATTGCAACTCAACTGGAATGCTCGAATGTGCTGAGGTTATTTAGATCCGTCAATGGTGTAGCTCCCTTGGCGTCGGATCGCCTCTTCACCATGAAAGGATTTTTCTAGATCTTCTCGCTTGAATCCAAGAAAATCACGGAGGGATCAAACCCATGTAACTCGCGAGGGGTACGGTGCATAGGGGTGTAAATGCTATTGTTCGAAGCATCTTGATGTGATCTTCCTATCTATTTCGTTTATTTGCAGTTATGGTGCGAGATCTTGAAGTGTTTTCACAGCCAACGATCTCGTCGCGCTTTCTCGGATTTTGATGGGCATTTGAACACGCTTCCGCACCAGCAGCATGTTGTCTCTGCCATATTTTCTTCATATTTATCACTTATAGCGCGCGTCTGAATCCTAATCCACACATTCTAGTTCTCGAAAGCGCATCATGTCCTTCACTCTTCCTCCCTTGCCTTACCAGGCCAACGAATTCAAGAACCTCTCTGAAGAGGCCTTCAACATCCACCATGGTAAGCACCATGCTACCTACGTCAACAACCTCAACAAGCTCGTGACTGGTACCGAGTTCGCCACCATGGCACTTGAAGACATCATCAAGGCAACCTACGGCAAGGCTGACAAGAAGGGCATCTTCAACAACGCAGGCCAGCACTTCAACCACTCGTTCTACTGGAAGTCGATCACCCCCACGAGTGGCCCCTGTGACTCGAGCCTCAAGATCTACGCCAAGATCGTTGAGGATTTCGGCAGCTATGACGCTTTCGTTGAACAGTTCGTCCAGAACGGTGCAACTCACTTCGGCTCTGGTTGGGTCTGGCTCGTCTGGGATCCCAACACCAGCAAGCTCAAGGTCATCAGCACCCACGACGGTGACTGCCCTATCGTCGATGGCGTTGTTCCCATCCTCACCATCGATGTCTGGGAGCACGCCTACTACCTCAACTACCAGAACCGCCGCTTGAACTTCCTCCAGGATCTCGTCAACGGCAACATGAACTGGGCTTTCGCCGAGGAGAACTTTCTTAAGGCGGCTAAGCAATAAGCAGCGCAGTTCCCAACTGTAAGCTTAGCCGGGAGAAAATCATCCACGAATGGGGACAGTCCTTTGTCATGTTACGATTGCAAGTGCTGCGAGCGGTCATTACCCTTCCCAGCGATCAAACGTTACTCTTCAGGTTGGAGAAGGGAATAACTGCATCGCAACTGAGGTATATTCGACAAGAACCAGTCAGTCATACTGGCCTCGCTTCTGCGGGGCCGCTGCTCAGCTTGGATGGATGGTGTAGAGTGACCTGTTTGATTGATTCACCATGTCGCATCAACCATGTCATCCGATCCCACCATCCTTCCCAACACAAATCTTATCTCAAAGTTGGAGCTGAGTAGCAGGTGCATCGTTCCACATTGGCAATAAAATAATGGGCCGTTCATCATCTGTGTCTCGATTAAGCACACCATCACTATCGGCGGTTCACTCAATGCGCTGTGCGAGGGTCTGACTGTCAGCAGCTCAATCGAGCGATTGTGTGGTGCTTTGGGTATCGCCCATTGCACCACATAGAAAGCATATCTCTCGAGGCTGTCTTGGAATCGCATTGCACAACTAGCCCAACAAGCGTAATTCCGATGCAAAGAAACGTAATCACATGTCACTGTTTCAAGAACTCAGCCAATAACTCAGTGACGTGATCCAGAAGCCAGCCTTGGCCGCACGTGTCAGGATTTGGAGTGAACTGAGTGCGTGCTTGGAATTTCGTCACCCCACAGCCTGATCCGCCCGCGCTACCAGCGGGAGCGGTTTTTCCTGACGACCAAGTTCTCTGGAGAGAGCGAGGAAGCGTCAGACGAGAGGTAGATTTAGCGGGATTGTGCCTGTGCTAGGTGTGTACGGATAGCGCGGTTGCGGAGAGGCTCAAGTTGGTAACTTGATTCTTGCACGATAAGGTCACACATCATTAGATTTGCCTGTCACATTTGCGTGCAAAGTGTTTTGGAGAGAATATTCCAGCTGTGAGCAGTGATCAGAATGTGCTAGGTGGATGTCGCATGGGATCATGCAAGAGATAGGATAGACTTTTCTAACATTCGCCTGCTTATTTACATGCCCTCATCTCCAACCGATATCCTGAACCCCACAAACAGAGGTACACGCCCCCTGTCATCTCACTCGTGCTGGATTGCGCCAGGCGATAGGGACGAATAGGCCCAGTGGGTGGCTGAGAGCGAGTGCGAGAGAGTCGGAGAGTGACTGCAGTCGCCTGCTGCGCGTCGTGACCCTCATTCACCGTGGTCTGGCCGCCTCTTGTCTCGTATCGTCTCCCGAGACCCGCTCTGGTCTGCTCGACAAGCAAGCGGCCAGAGATCGATCCAAGCTCACTACGATAACACGTGCTTACTACTCACTTGTCTGCTTGCTTGCTCACTAGCAAAAGAGCTCGTCGGCTGCAGAACCTCGAACGGTAGTTTCAGTCACTCTGGATGGAAAGCCAGGAGGTCAGCAGCTCAAACAATCGCAACCTCAGCCTCAAGAACAGCAGCCTCAAGAACAATTCATCCGAGATTGATACAACAGCAGTAACTGTCACAACAGCAGCAGTAGCAACAGGGAAGAATGGTGGTGTGATCACTAGCAGTGGGACTATCAACAATCGCAATCCTAATCCCGCGATGGCTTCCAACCACGTCGTTGACTCTCAGCCTGTAGCTGGCACTTGCGATGGCTGTGGACCCGGATCAAAGGCGGAGTCCACCGCAACAGCCACCGCAACAGCAACAATGCCAGGGGTGGGAACAAGAACCGGGACAGCAACTCCAGCCGGGGCTGGAACCGGAGACGGAACTGAAGCCACGTCACGCCTTCAGAACACTACAACTGAGGCCAAAGCGCCAGCCCCGACGAACAGCAATAATGCCATGGGACCAAAAGGCGGTACAGCCACTGCACAGGGATTGCCACAGCAGCAGTCAAGACTTCCGTTAGGTCGAAAACCCAGACAGTATCAAACTCTTCCTGCATCAGCACTCGCAGCGGCGACCGCCGCTGGTAATCCTTACCGACAAGGGAATCATGCTGCAAATAACGCGCACATCGCAGGTGATGGCAGCCGTGGTGGATACGGTGGTTACAACCTAGCTAATAGTAGCTCGATGTCGCCAAATATGTTTGCCTACGATACCAATTCCATCAGCCCTACACCGACGCAAACCGGTGCCGCAGCTCCGTCCACCCATATTTTCGTCCCTTATGTTACGGGGTTTGCAGCAAACGCTACGGGCGTAATGATGCAACTCACGCCAGAAAGCTATATTTCTCCAAATCGTGCAGGTCGAACCATCTACCCCAACTCTGGAGGCGTAATTGCGCGACCTCCTTCCTCAATGAGTAGTGCGAGTAGTGCTCATGGCGGTTCAATCGCTGCCAACCCCCAAGGCACATCCACGCAGATGGTTAAGACCCAAGCATCAGTGTCACTAGGAGCAACCACACATGCTGCGCACAACTCTGCCCTAGTCACGCATCCCCACCAACAACAGGTGCAGCACATGTATCTTCCCGTGCATCCTACTGTGAATGGATATTCACCCCAGGCGTACACACAAGCCCCAACATCGGGTCAGGTACCGACCCTTCCCTCTTCGCCACAGCAGCTGTCGGCACGGCATGTTCTGTCTGCACCCGTTGCAGCACAGCCCGCTGCGCAGAACCTCTCAGGATTATCGGTCGCTTCAACTACCTCGTCAGCTACATCTGGGCAATCCCGAACTGGAACGCCAGTACTACGGCCTACCCCGTCCCCAGGAGATTCGCAGCCCAGCTACGTGTTCGTCCCGGCCAGCCAGGCAGCTGGCTCGCAGCTAGTTGCCCCTGTGTCTCATCCCGGGATTCATACCAGTGCTCAGAGTTACTCAACAGCTCCAACTCAGTATTTTGCACAACCCCAGCCTCAGTCAGTGTACCAGTACCCCATGGCGACGCCAGGATCTCAACACGTATCGACGTCTCAATCACTGCAGCAGCACTGCACGCAGTACACTAATCCCCAGCCACAGCAAGGAATCTATGGACCTGCTGGTGCAATGTATCAGTATAACAATCCAAGCCCAACCACATCATCACAGGGCAGCACCTCAAGGGCCGGTGGGTATCATCTGACTGCCGCCAACTCGGGGATCAACTATGCTCAATATGCTGAACCTCATTCCTACATGACAACTGGAGTATCGTATCTTCAGCGCTCATCATCCCCCAGATCGTCTGTGTCGTCAAGTGCGACCTCTTTTCAGAGGCGCCTCTATGCGGGCTCGGTCTATGGTGGGTCAGCTCAGCAGCAGTCACCCCACCCCGCTCAGCCTCAGCCGCAGAGTCCTTTATTTGCAGGGCTTACGGGCACCGTCGGTCACTCATGTACGAGCCTGCACAAGCAGAGCTTGGCCTTGGATAATTTTAGCTCTGTACCTGTCCCGCGTGGCTGGGAAGTGCTACTCAAGGACTCATTGGCTAATGCGCTTAAAGCTTCTGACGATATGGTCCTTCCACCTGCGGTTGCAGCATGCCTTGTTCCTTCAAATTTCCTACTCGTACAACCGACTACCAAGACCCCACCTCGCAGCCGCAGTGGCTCTCAGCAGCAAGCAAGTATCGAGCAGCAACTCCCGGGAGCTACCATGGATGCTAAGAGCCAATGTAGTGAGATAGCGAGCGAAAAAAGCGAGGGGCATGAAGCAGACACGACTGCACTCCCTGACTTCGTCCAACCCACAATGAAATCATATTCACAATTCGTGCTTTCGCAGCACCCTGCGATCGCTGGTGGTGGACGGACAGAAGCATGCGCACCTGAGCAAGATGGCAGGTGCGGTAACTCTGAATCGGCGGTAGATCACTTGCCTGGGGATTTGTCCATATCAACAATGTTGGCAATTACATCGATCTGCGGTCCGACATTGAACCTGACCCCAAGTGGATTCGCTGAGTTAGTCACGCACTCTTCTCAGGGTACATTTGTCGTTGGTGCGTCAAGATCATTGCAATTACTTGCCCAATCGCCATCGAAAGACCACGGACTACTTGCAACTTCCATTGACACCACGGATGAAAATGCCTACTCAGGACGATTGGTGGATGCCTCTAGTCATGGGTTCTTATCGCGAGACTCAGGAATTAGCTCCTCAACAGAAGGCGATTCAATGCAGCCTGTTTCGTTCGGTCAATCAGTGCATCAGTCAGTACACAAACCATCATTTAGCCACACGTCTCGAGGTCTCAGTGACGAATCGTTTGAGCAGAACAGGGCTCAGAAGGCTATCACAGACACCCTGTTCCCAGGATTAAATCAATTGTTTACTCTCCCCTTTGACCCTCAGCTAACCACGAAAGCTTTTGTGCCCAAATCTACGCAATCTTCGCCGCAGGAAGGGATCTCGTTAGCATGCTTGCCTACGCTTCTTTCTCCCCAATGGATAGTCCTTGAGTCAAAGAACAATTCGGGGCCTCTTTCGCTCCCACCTAGCGCTCAGCCTCGCTCCTCGCTTCATTGGCAGGTGCTACGTGCTGCATACGCCTTGTATCCATCCGTTGCAGAGATTCTCGAGCGCAAGCTCTTGGTAGGCCGGCTCGCCCACATTATTGAAACGGCATTTGCGAGCAGAGACGGTGAAAATGGAGCAAGCACATGCCCTGTGTTACCGGTTAGTACCGTTAATAAGACAACAGCAAAGGAGGATGACGCGGGCGCAAGCACTTCTATTGTTGTCGACATTACAGGCTCATCCGCGACGGCACTTTGGACCGCTGACTCTGATCTGGATTTGGTGGTACGCAGGATCCCAAAATCTCAACAGCTCTTGGAAGCAGCGACTCGATGCTCTCTGGTCGCTCAAATCAGCGCAAGCTTGGAGGGTGTCAACAATCGAGAGAGTGTAACAGCTGCCTTACCCAAGCACGATGCAAATACCGTGAGCGTATCTACAACTTGCGACGTAGATAAATCGGGTGCTACGAGCAAAGTGTCGCTTGAGGCCAATCAGCTTCTGCTACCTAGGCCAGAGGCGCTCATGGGTCGCATTCCTGACCCATTTTATCTTATTCCACGACCGAATGAAAGCGGATCCAGCCCATCACTCGGAAATTGCAATTCAGCTACATCCTCTTTGCTCCCACCGAGAACTACACCGTCACCTGCCCTCATGAAGGGCTCGTCCCAACTCGGCCTCCAAGATTTATTTAAGATCTCAAGCGCTGTAGGCCCTATCTCGTCGTCTGTAAAGCCCATTACAACTGCGTCGGTTCCTTTGATCAAGTTGACGGATCAGCTAACAAGAATCAACGTGGACATCGTCATCAACGCGACCACCGGTTTGGACTCTACACGGATTGTGAATGCGTATCTGGAGGCCTTCCCTCCACTTCGCCCATTGTGCATTGTGCTCAAGCACCTACTACGATGCAAGGGCGTGCTTGATCTTTATACGGGCGGATTGACGTCTTATGCTTTAACACTTATGTGCATTCACTTCCTCTACTTGTTTTGTCCAGCCGCACGTCTAGCGTTCTCGAGGGCGCTGAAGACATTCACCAATCGTGAGGAAGTATCACCGGAAACGCAGAACATTGGACCGACAACAGCCGAGCCCATGCTTGCCGATGTTGTTCCGCTCCACTTTGCAGATAACGATGTTGACTTGGGCGCGTTACTTTTGGGTTTCCTTGAATTTTACGGATACGTCTGGACGGATGACGTACCAATCGCTCCCGCACCTGGAATCCACTTTGAGGCCTCGATAAAGCAGCTCCGGACTCGGATTGTTACGTGCTGGCACTCGCTTCATCTTACCCATGAAAACGAAGGTACGGAATCGGCGTTCAGTTGTACGACGACTGAATGGTCCTTGGATTCCACCGAAATCCCTCCCACAAACCCTTCCCCAGCACCAAATCAACAACAATCGTATCCACCGAGTCGACTCAGGATTTACGATCCTATTTCCAACCTGGAAATTGGCTCAAAGGTATTCCGCTTTGCAGCAGTACTCCAGACTATTCGCTCGCTTTATCAACAGCTCGTAGTACTCCTTGACACGCCCACGCCAAGCGTTAATGAAGCGATGGCTACAGTGGCCGCAAGTGCAACGACCGAACTGCAGCCCGACGTGACACCACCGACAAATCCGCTCAGCGTTGCTTCCAATACTGGAACCAAACGCAAATTATTCGCGCATGGCCTGAGAGCTGAACTCCTTCGTGCCCCAGCGAGTGAAATGTGCGAGTTTTGTGCAGAGAATGCGCAGTCTCATCTGGGAATTTACGTGGTGCCAAACTGCCCTTACAAGGACCTCAAACCCCCTGGTATTCTTGATCCGGGAGATACCATCACGATTGCTCCTCCCGTGCGGACCCCATCACAATACCAAGTCCCGCAGCCGCCGCATCACTGTCATCCGCAACAGCCTACGTCAACTTCACGACATCGCTTGGCGCAGTATTTGACACCCCTTGATCGCCTCGTCCAGCTTGATCCTAGTCAAATCGTGACTGCGTACGAAAGAATCCTCAACTGTTACATAACATTTAACTTCCCACTTGGAAGTACCCCGGATCCTTTCCTATTTACAACTTCACGAGTCGGCCTGTCATTCCAAAGCCTACAGCTTCCAAGTCTAATCATCACTTTGATCGCGAAACAGATTCCGTTTGAGGACCCACATAGTTCTCTTATTGTCCTCAAATCGAATTTGCATTACGCGTGTCCTTTATCCCCACCTTTTGTTGAGCCCGTCACTACAGCCCTCTCTCGCCTTTGTGCAGCACTGAGATCTGCCCTAGCAAAGACGCGCCTCTTCCCACTTCTGAAACATTTTGCTGACGGTCTGTCGCCGAAGCTGACACCTCTGTCAGCAAGTAATAACAAGGTGGTCGATGGGGCTCAAGGCTCCGATGAATCTATTGACGAAACCACATTGTCCGAGGACGAGGGTGTGCTGTTGTTGAAACTGATGTACCTCATTCCTAGACGAAAACTCTTCGAGCGCTTGCTCGCTGCCCATAAGCGCAACTTCGGAGGCCAGCCAGACGGAGTCAGAAATACTAACCCTATATCCACGTCAGCTAACGCTGAGATGTCACCAGCACCACCCACAGGAACAACACCCACAACATCGGGTGTCGGTGACACCCCTACCTCACAACCCAGTCGTGAAGGAAGTGGCGGAGCGGCAGTGTCGTATCTGCGGATCGATACCTCGCCGTTCGCAACATCTGCCAGCGGACAAGCCCTCACTGTTCCATCGGGTGCGACCTTATCTCCACGGGGTCGATTGCGGTCTTCATCAGTTGCATCCCTACCTCCTTGCCCCGAGGCCTCAGTTATGCAAGTAGATCCTGCGGATGAAGGGTTTAACTTCAATCAGCCTTCACTGCCAACCCCAACCTTTGGAGCAGGCGACGAGTACTCAGCTGACGCCGCTGAAGTTAATCCTCCAAGCCACCAGCAGGAGACGAGTGATATCTCAAGCTCAAAGGATTCTCTGCCCTTGCCAGAGAGGCCACAACCTTGCCCAGGCGTCGAACAGTCCTGTTCTTCAAAGGACGATAGTGCTCCATCAACCAATTTCCAAATCCTCATCACTGACACCAACTCAAGCCGCTCAGTCAATGTGTCGGAGCTAATCCTTACACACAATGACTGGGCCTCACGCCTAGAACATGTGACTGCAGAGATTTTTGTTCCTGAACTGTGCAAGGCGAAGAACCAACATTCAATTGATGGAGTCCATCGTGCTAACGGAGCAGAGGCGGGCGACGATATCCCCGCAGTCGATTTGACTTTAGAGATACCCCAGAAGGTGGCTTCTCTAGCAGCGCCCATGCAACAGATTTATAGTTCACCATCAGCGAAAGCGCTTGCTCCTAGTGTTGATTCAGACCCTGCCAAGGTTTTCGCACGAGTTGCAAATGTCACGGAACCCTCCCGCGAGGCGAACGGAGCGCCTCTGAGCGACTTGAATCACAGCGCAGCGCAACCTCCTAACACTTCACCTGCAAATGCTGCGCCAAAACAGCCGCCTTCGATGCTTACAGCACGTCGCATGAGTCAAGACAGTATCTCACCGCGCAGGGCCGCAGCAACTCGACGAATTGATTTGGATCGGCTACCCAGCGAAGCGGATACAAACCGCGACAAGGAATGGGAGAGTGCTCGCATCGAGTCCGCAACCGAACTCCCAGCCGAAGACGACCTGGAAAAAGTTCACGATCCAACATCGCTTCTGGGCCGCAGCGTGTCTCTCGAAAGTGGCCGTGCATCCGTACTCCATAAGGCGATAGGTAGCTATGCGGAGCATTCAGATCAGAAGCCGCTTACAGCTATCCTCATGATGCAACAGCAGCAGCAGCAGCAGACTCGACAAAGCCCTTCGAGGCAGAGTGGATCCCCAGGTCAGAGTGGGTTGTTGGGCACAGTGACCCAGAACCAGCCCACTCCAACTCTAGCGTCCCCGTCGGCACGACGAAACTCGGGTGCATCAAATATTTCGCTTTCTGCGTCGGAACTCTCTGCTCTTTCCCACGAATCCGCATGCTCCCACACGCCATCAAGCGGTTCCTGTGCCTCACGCGATGGGAAAAAGAAAACGCGATCTAGATCACGCAGTCGTGGAAGAGGAAGAGGCAAGCTCGCACGCGCCGCCGCCGCCGCCGCAGCAGCAGCAGCAGCAGCAGCAGCAACAACAACAACAACAACAACAACAACAACAACAATGACACCAACAACACCAGCTGCCGCGATGCCAAGCGGAGCTACAAGTGTGGAAGGCCCCTCATCAGCACCAGATCCAAAATCAGTCTGTCAATCGCCCTATCTTCAGCTACCGAGCTCGAATGAGCTCGACTCCGAGGAGGACGATGACAGAGATCATATGGACCCCGGAGATGTCGATGCGAACTTAGTGCTCGCTGACCCTGCGGGAGTAGATCCTTCAAATAAGCCGGTTCTCAGGGAAGATGAATTGAATGGTATCTCAAGCGGCCCAGGCGTTGTGCATCCTACTGAGCCAAAGCTTGTCTCAAATGAGTTTGCTTCGTTGTCCCAGTCCACTGACCAGTACTCAAAGGAGACTTCAGAAAACGCGAAGGCCGCTTCGGTGGTTCCACACAAGAATGACACCGACCCGGCAGCCTTCGCGAACTTAAGTTCGTCCAGAACCGCGGCGAAATCGGGTGTTCTTGTTCGCTCATTTACTTTCTGCGATACCGCTGGCTCCACGCCTCGCGGAATTCCCAAGGAAACTCATGAGACCTCTGCCCAGACTGAAACTGTGACTGAAACTGTGGTCACCAATCAGGCTTCCAACAAACCAGCTAATACGAGGCTATTTTGCACATGTTCGGGCCCTTGTGAGCTCCCAGAGGCGCTTGCAGGGTTCGGGTTTTCTGTCCTGTTGAGTAAAACGAGTGATCAGGCTTACGGGAGCAGAACGCGACGAAATTCAGAGGTCTCGCGTGAGGGAAGTGAGAAAACGCCTCCTGATGGCATAGTGCATGCGCAACCGCAGCCCAGCCCAGAGATCAATCTAGGCAAAGACTTTGCTCACTACGAAGACCGCTCAGAAGAGGAAGATTGTGAAATGGACACGGATGACTTCTCACTGGACATAATCAGTGTCATAAGCACAAGTGGATTCAGCAGCACGAGTTTATGCAGTAGCTCCCACTTGTCATCGGCCTCTCAGCGAAAGACAAGGAGCCAAAGGAAACGCATCCGACGGCTTCTGAACAAGAGGTCATATACGCTTGGTAAAGTGGTTCAGGCTGCATCCCAGAGCTTCCCTGATACATCCCCAGTCGCATCTGACGCTGAGGGCCAAAAGCGAGGTTCTGGTACAGCTCAGTCGCAGGCACTAGATAAAGATGCCTCACATCCCGATGCATCTGCAGGCGTAGCTTCTGCGGTAGGAATTGCGATCAATGTTTCAGGTTTGGAGGAAGCCGACTTAAATTGTTCTGCAGATAGCCGAGGCCTCATGTTATCACATCTAGAGAATCACCAAGATGGCGCGCAAGCTCGTCCACCTAGTTCGGGCCGCTGGTTCGAAGGAGATGTCTGTCTTAATTGCAAATTGCTGAGCTTCCGATCGTCGTTGTTGCTTGCTAAAGAACTAAAGCGTCCAACTACAGCTGTATTGAAAGGCTCTATAGTCTCGACAACTCCTTTGGGTCAAAGCTCTTCTGCTCAAGGCAACTTTGCTACAGCAAAATTCCAGGTATTCGAGCTCAACAGGGCATTACAAGAGCTTACTGGGTCTCGATCCCAAACTCCGAGCACCAACGAAGAGGCCAGTGCAAGCCCAGAGACTCAAGAGGCGTCTGGAGTGGAGATGCGTAAAACTGCTACAGTTAGGGCACAGCCTTCACAACAATCAGGATCTGCTCCCACAGAGGTATCCATTCGAACCAGCCCCACAAACGCCGTTGGTAGCCGAATTGAGTCCTCTTCAGCGGCAAATCGAAAGAATAGAACCAACGCGCCACCGAAGCGGTCTCGAACGCCAACGACTGCATCTCAAAGTATTCCCGCGGAAGTGGCACCGTTTGCAGCAGATCGACCTGCCTGCGATGCCCCACGAGGACACAGTGATGATGAGCGATCCATTGGAGCAGCGTGCGAAGACGTGCATCAGCGAAGGCCGGGCGGCAAAGAAATCACCTCCCAGCCGCTTCCAGCACGTTCCTCACTAGCGGCGAATTTAGCCTCACCAAGTTTGATGAACCAGCTCCCGTCACAGGAGAGTGGTGTTGCAACTCCCATGGCGTTAGCGCATGGATCCTCACCACGAAATGCACCCCCAGCACTGTCAATTTCAACACAAACGCATGACTCGCATCATCAGGTGTTGGCCAACCCTTCACAGCAAGGAACGCCTCGAAGCATTCATGGCCCATCTGGAACAGTCTCCCCGCAGCACTCGATATTCCCATATGTATCTCCGCAACAATCTACTCATAGCCTGAATGTCACTCAGTCAGGTCCTCAGCATTTCACGTTTATTCCACAGTCTCCACCACAACCCATCGCTGCATACTCAGTAACGCCACAGAACCAATTGCCAACTATACCTTTCGCTCCGAGCCCCACAAGTGTCCACGCTTTGCCTGCTAACGCTGCGGGTGTGGTGCAACCTGCAAATCGTAAGAGGGGCGGACGAAACCATACCCAGCCTGGCATCAGTACATATACTCCGCAGCCACAACTGCCACCTCAGGTTGGTGCAGTTGTCTCTCAGTACCACCCACCTGTGTATGCTACAACCCCCATCCCAGTACCAGCAGTGCCGCCTACACTGATTCCCCCTCCACCACCAGTAGCATCGACAATCGCATCAACCGGGATGCCAGCGCCCTCACCTCCCGCCCCGACCCTCCAAGCGTACCCGATACCACAACCCCTTCAGTCACAAACCCCACACCACCATCCTCGGCAAGGCTTGCAGCAGTATGTGCGCTCAGAGATGCATGAGCACAAAGTGGATGGCCATCTTATGGCTACCGTAAGTGCACATTCAGCCGTACCGCCTACTCTGCTTCCAGCGAATCATATAGGCTTAGGTCCAGGGATTCAGGGTGCGAGTGCCGTTTCAGGGGCGAAACACGAAGGTGGTCGAGGATCGCGTCCTGTTGGGAAGTCGAAGGACCGCCCATATGATCGAGTGCAAGCACTCATGCAACCGGTCTTTTTCGACGTCGATGCGCAACAGCGGCTACGAGGTGAACTCGTAACCGAGGAAATGCGCGAGCAGGCAACCGCACGGGCGGCTGCCGAGCTAGCAGCGGCAGCAGCAGCAGCAACAGTGGCGGGAGTGGCAACACCTCTTACAGGCAACCGAGGCTTGTATACCGCTACACCTCAACTTCTGCCGCAACATCCGCCTCAACATACCCCACAGGTTACGGCTCAATTTGTACCTCAAGCGACACTTCAGTTTGCTCCGCAATTCCCACAGAATCGTCCAAAGTCACGCGGAAATTTTCACCGTGGACCGCAATTCCAACTGCAGCAACAGCAACAGGAGCCCCAACACTCGCATCAGTAACATCCATAGTCATAGTAACAACAACAAGCAACCCACTCTAAACTCTACTCTCCGTACCCCCACTTTCCAGCGTTCGTCACGAGTTGTAATTCTCCGCATTCCACAAAGGTCCGAGTATTTATTGTTTTTCACTTCTTCGAGACCTATATACGGATCATGTCGGTTCGGAAAGTGCACCCCTTAGCTTTATCCCATTTGCAGCTTTATTGACGTTGAGGCCCCCGACTTTCTTGGGCCATCCAGTGGTCTCTCAGTGTTTATATGATCTCGAATGATTGTTTAGCACGCACTCATCCAGTAATAACAATACTTTAGCTTCACTACAACACCTTTTCCCGTTGCCAGTAGTTTTTATCAATTTCCAGGCTGCCCTTGTTGCCTCGTCTTGATGAACCCTAAACGAAGACGATCACGAATGTAGCTTCTCAGTAGGATTATGAAAATAAAACTTGTAATGAATTACGCAGTGCTTGTGCTATTAAGTCTGACGCTAGCGCGCTACATATTACCAAGGACTATGATAGCTCCCAACGCCTATGACAGATACCAAATCAGTCCTCTGTGCCTGGCCGGATTCAAATTTTTGAAATTTGAACTGAGTTTGAAAATCAATTCCGACTTGAATACCATCTCACGAATTGGGTGTTGTCACTGAGTGCATAGCTGTGTAAACATAGCAATCAGCTAGACAACACTCAGCGCTAGATCCTGGAGTTGTTCCTATCCCCAGGCACTTCCTAAACCCGGTGAAAAGCGCGCAGATCCATTCCGCGCCCTCGACACTGTGGTCGACAAAGGGAGGGTGCACCGTGATAGTAGGTTTCCAGTAGACACGACGCGAGGAGAACCCTTGAGATCACCTCCTTCTTGGCAGGTCTGTACATGAGCCGAGTCGTAAATCCATTCGAAAGTGACGCAGAACGCATTCACTTCCCACCCCTCGATGAGCTCTTTCCCCCAAATTTGAATCGGGACGAGGGTCCGTTGACGCCCAACTGGCTCTCGGAGGACGAGGACGAGTTCTTCGTTGACGCCTCCATTGACGGCTTTAAGATGCATGCCTCTCCCGCGCCGGGGCCTTCGAAACGACCTCAGACTGCCCACCGGGCCATTACCAATAACCCAAGGGGGGCGGACCAGTCACAACAATCAGCGATGCCATCGAGTCCCGAGGGCAGGCGATCATCGTCCCGCGCAGGATATGGATATGCCGCGTCACCAGTTACCCCCGTGAAGTCGACTGGTTCACAGTCACCTAGTCTGCTGGATCGCTCGAACTGGGACTTCATCTCTGCTCAACAGGCTGAGGCTGAATACCTCAAGTATCAGCGGGCCATGCGCGGAGAAAACCCGGAGGAGAAGCGACGCTTAGAGCAGCTGGAGGAAGAATGCAACCGATTCTTCACGACGCGTCCTGAAAGCCCATCGATGCCAACGACACCAACCAAGGACTCAGCTCAGGGTCATCATCGGTTCGTGGCTCGAAGTCCAGGCTCGCTTGTGGAAGGAGACTTATCGAATCTCTCACCCATTCACCATGTCGCGGGTTCGCCTATCACCAACTCGATGCTCCTTTCTGGTGGAAATCAGGGTGCCAAGACCATGTCGCGCCTGGCTGCCACCTCCCCTTTCAAACCTGGATTCCAAGCTGTGAAGCTGAGCAGACAGTTTGAGAGCGAAGTGGTTCATACGCCAAATGAAGGCCCAGAGGAAGAAGCCGTGCCGCACCTGTATAAAGCCTCGAGTCTGACCCCGCCGGTGACCCCGAAGAAACCAACCCTTCATCCAAGCGAGTTAGGTTTGTCTCCAATTCCCATCGTAACTATGCCAATCATTCCTGTTACGCAAGCCCACGAAGTCAGCCAGACGTTGAACGCGGCCATGACCAACCATGGAAAGCTCCGTCAGGACCAGGCACCTGTCCACCCGCGGCAGCAACCTCAGCCCCCTCATGCAGCGCAACCTCACGTGAGAAACAGTCATTTACTCGACTCGCCCCACGCCACCTTGGCGGAGATCTCAGCAATCGAGGCAGCATTGGTGCCAGCGTTGGAACTCGACAAAGACGAGATAGCCAAAGGTCTTGGTTCGAAGCGAACCAGCTCTCCTACACTTGGTGCATCTCCTTCGTTGCAAACGGCTCAACTCCGGATTCAGGGGCCTAGCCACTCGACCGAGCACGACAAAGGAACGTCAAATCAGGTTAGCGCTCGCCCTCAAGTACCGAGAGTGTTGCACCTCTCAAGGGTTCCCGCAGATGGGGACTCTAACACTATCATGCCTAGCGAAGTTAAGCCGCCTCAGAAGGTATTAGGACTAAAGCGGCTAGGAACTCAACGCGTCCCAACCTCGAAAGTCAGGCAAGATTTCGAGCATGGCAGTCTACGGCATGAGAAGGCATCATCACCTCATCAATCAAAGCCTTCTGAGTCTAGAACAACGTCTGAGAGCAGTTCGGCGCCTGCAAGGCTATCGTTTGATGCTTTGGCTGCCCAGGCGGAGCTGCTGGTTCGAACTCGACATGAAATCGATGGCAGTGAGCCGCGTATTTGCCAGAACAAGAACGCATTCAATGTAACAATCACGCCTCCTGAACCCCAAGTTGACAATCATGGTCAAGCTAGCGCGATGCCCGCACCTAGCGTTAGTGACGCTGATCATCTAGCAATCCCCTCAGTTATTCCTGTGTTTGAACTACAACGCAGCCCAATTCGATCGGAATTGTCGCAAAATCGTCGCGGTTATTCGCCCCTTCGTGGAGCTTCTCCAAAGCGGCAACCTAACGTTGCGAGTCCAAGAAGATTACTCCAAGGCCAAGAGGATGGTTCGAGGAGCCCTGCAAGATCAGGCCCCGCGAAATCTCCTGTTAAGTTTCAACCACAACCTCCCACAGTGGCAAGTCCTCTGCGGCGACGAGCAGGGTCGCATAATCGGACTCCAAAGGCGAGTCCAAACAAACGCGGAGTTGGAGTGCTCGATGTTATCACGGAAGCGAGCTCATCAATCGAGGAGGAAGCGATGAATGAGCTTATGAAAGCACAAGCGCGCCGATTAGAGAGTTTGAATGCAAGCATGACTCCTGATCAAGCCCCCGCCAAGAGCGAACCGGGGGTGTCGTCTGAAGTTACGAATGCTCCGCAGAGTGGTACTGTGCCCGATGCTACTGCCTTCAAGGACTCAGCGGATGAGCTAGATAAAACGACGTCTAAATCGAGAACAACTGAGTCTGTCTGTGTCCCCACAGCGATCGATGCGTCGGACAGCAATCCCAAGATGGCAGCAAGTGGTATGAGCAGTAGTAGTAGCGATCACTCAAGCAACAGTAGTCTACGCACTACTCCGCGCTCAGCAAGGCGCTCCCTGCTAAGGCCAGATGCAACGCAGCTGGATGCCTCATCCCGGACCTCACCGCCAAAGCCAAATCCGACCATCACGCTTAAACAAGTCCTGACTCTGAATTCGCAGCTATTGAGTGGACCATCTGCAAAGCCGATGCCGGCACGTGATCTGCGGACTGAGGAAGCAGTAAACATCAGCTCCGATCGTACTACGTGCACACCTTCATCTGCTGCCTCAACGCATTGCTCGAACACGAGCCTAGATAATAGTGGCAAGAAGATGAGTGAAGGGGTGGGCGGCAGTCCGGGCGGATGCATCATTAATGGGCTAACGAACTTGAGCTTAGAAGAGGCTGTTGAGGCGATTTTAGCCGCTAGTGTCGACTCTGGAGGGCCCGCACCCATCAAGCATCTGAAGTCTCCGCGTGATCCAATGGTTGAGCGGAGTGAGGTCCTGAACTCAAAATCTGGTGCAAGTAGTGCGAGCTTACCCACACGTCAACTGCGGGTATCCGGCGGAGCCAACAGCGCGCTTGACTCACCCATCGAGCACTCATGCGATCTTAGAAGTCGCGCCCATCGATTCCCATCACTCAGCTGCGTGACAGAGTGGCTTAATGCAACTGACAAGAGCTCAACCCCTCCCGACTCAGCCGCAGTCCAAAGAACGCAGTCTTGCGGTGTGTTGGATTTGAATTGCAACGGAGAAGGACAAGGTACCGGAAGTTATGAGCTCCGCGTGGACTCCAAGAATGCAGCTGACACGACGGATGAAGTCATCGCAAAGCCAACCCTGTTTGACGAGGTGACCAGTGCAAATCGTCCCCACAACAATTATGAAGTTGAGCGAACATTGTATCTGGATGAGTTTGAGGATGATTCCACCCCACACGACGACCACCAGCGCCCTCTTGTCACCGATGCAACGAATAAGGATCAGGATAAACAAAGTAGAGCCATGGCGATCGGCCCTGAAGCGCAAGGAAATGCATCTCCGAGCGAGGAATCTGAAAGCTCATTCCACCCTGTAGCATCACGATCACTCATTCAAGCCTCCGTTCACTGGTGGAGGCAAAATGCCTTGCTCCCTACTTCGCCTGCATCAGACCAATCCCTACAGCAACCTGAGACGGAAAGCGATACACAGCCCGAGTGCGGGGATGATACAAGCGCAGAGGCCGGCACAATTGAGAAGGCTGATAAAGACCAAATTGAGAACCAGAGCGAGGAACCAACCAAGCGTGTTGTTCAGGACAGTACAGTCGACCATCAATTCACCCAGACAAAGGTTCCAGCAGTCGTCCCCAAGCTGAACCTCTCTCCCATCTTGTCGCGCACCAACCATGCGGACTTGAGCCTTGACGACAATGCCACGAATCCTCCTCGCGATCACACTACGGATCCCGCGCCTCCTACGGTTGATCAAACACCCGAAGAACCTGAGAAGAAGCCCAAAATGGTTGATGAAGCTGTTCAAACGGAAGATCTGTTCGAATTGCAGCTGATCAATTCCGTTTCGGATATTCCACGAGATTCTGGGTTGATTCGTACTTCGTTTATGCTAGGTTCCGCCTTAGGACGAACGGGAACGCCAACTTCAGACGGAGGGTTGGACGATGGTCGACTGAATATGCAGTCTAGCATGACGCGAACCTCCTCACCCCCAGCTCAATTGGCAATAACCCCAGCGGCTTCATCCCTAAGAAGGCTTAATCATTTTGAGCACACTCCAGAGAAAGGAGTCTCCCATCAAAAACGAGTGCATGAGACAACAGCGGCGAGTCAGCGCGAATCTCATCCTCCACCAGAGTCGCGAGCCGTACGTGCGTATCCCTTCGCGGTTCCTCGAAATGAGTACGATGAGCTACGGCAGCAAATGGGTGTCATCCCCTCCAGTTCGAACAGCATGACCCGACGTGAGGATGACTTTAGTCACACAGGGGCAAGCCGTAGCAGCTCGTCAAAGGCGGATGCTACCCCAGGATCACAATATCTTGCTCGCTTCCTCGCACGTCGAGCGGAGGCAAGCAAGATGTTAGACAGCACGACTAAAAACTCGTCAAAGTCAATTGATGTTACACATTCTGTCAAGATTGCACCGATGAATAGCTTTGGCTCGCCTAAAGAAGCTGATTCCACCTCTAGTCAAGGAGAAGCCAATACTACTGTGGCATCTCTCGATTCGACTGGTCGATCTCCCAGCCGCAGCATGGATCGCACCCCTGTGATGCAGCAGGCGGGGCAAGCAGCCCAGCATCTGAACACTCTGGGAAGCGATGAAGCTCCTCTGACTTCTCGCGCGATCTATGTTGCCATGGCACCCGAGATCACTGCAGCACACACGCAGGCGCTAGCGGTCTTGGCTTCTGTTCAACGCAGAGAGTTCGCAGCACAACCACGCCCAACGTCGACAAGTTTTTCGACGATCAAACTAACACCTCCCACAGTGGAGCGCACTCTAGTCAGCCCCGTTCGCCGAAAGCCAGACAGTAGTGTTCATACTTCATCTGCCTTCCTCTCCATGTCAAGCCTGTCGCCTTCGAGAACGCAAGCGCAGTACATCTCCATGCAAGATTCCGTTGGACTACTTCCCCATCGTCCAGGACTTGGGTTTGGCGGAGTGCTCTCCGGAGATGCGTTACATCTCTCGCCATTTGAGAGACAGGCCCGAGATGAAAGTTATCCAATAGCTCCAGCCAGTCTTAATGCAGTGGTTGCGGGTCACCAGCATGAAATCACTGCTCATGAGCTGCTTAAGTTCGGTCACAAGGGTTTAGACGGCGCTCGCGCATCTAACGCTGGAAGTTCAGGAACTCTCTCTTCGAAAGTCCAAATGCTTGACTCACACGAACCTTCGGCTCACGTGCTGTATTGGAAATCGCGAGTGGACCAGAGAATTGAGCGCACGAGGCGACTCTTTGGAGAATATCAAACCCAGCAGAGTTCAGTAAATAGTGCATCGAGCAATGCCCCAGCACTAATGCCGACTTGGATGTAGCTTCAGGTGATGTGGTTGAAATCTCCATGGGGTAGGTATTATAATACAGAGCACGAATTCATTTGTTTATGAGTTACTCTTCGTCAGAGGGCTTGATGGTGATTGCTTCATTGCATCGCTTGCATAGCTTTGAAGGAAGATTCTCTAATATAGCGGCCAATTTCGGCTCAACGGAGGCGATGGTCTTTGAGATTTCCGCCTCAGTAGCGCTGGGCCACTGGTGACTAAACGCTGCTTCATTCTGAATAGGCGAGGGTGGTGCAAATTGTCGCGGGTTGCTCGTATGATACTTCCAGCACCTTGGACATTTGCAGCCGGAAACTGAAGATACACGGACACGGATCGCCAGGGTCGGTGCAAGGTCCTCAAGGCCGTCGACCAAGCCCTCCCAGACGACTTCGACATGTTCTTGACCTTCAAACTGCAGTAAGTACGTTCGACCTGTTCCAGCAACACTAGAGGTGTCTTGACCCGGCAATTCATCGTCCTTTGCATTTGTTGAAGTCAGACTACTGATCGCTGCGACATGAATCTCTTGGATGTGTGGCGCACCAACCGGTTTGGTATCCTTCGAAGCCTCAACAAGAGGTACTGGTGCGGGGAAGGTGAAGCTTGCTGGTACACCTGCCTCGCTAGCTTGCTCAACTGCAACGACTCGAACGGCAGCCGCAGAGGTAATGAGCGCCTCCGTGAAGGGAACTGCATTTGGCTCCAAGACCTGACCGTAGAGTTCTTGAACATAGTCCATTGGACCGAAGATCTCAAGAGCCACTGCAGCCTCCAGTGAGCTGCCGATCTTGGGTGGTTGAAGGCCGGAAAATTGGTCTGAGTTAGGCCCTGACCTGCAGATTTCAAGAAGTCTGTTCACATGATGACGCAAGCGACGGACGATTACCCATCGAGAAACGGTTCTCGCTTCAGCAGGTGACAAACCTGCTCGAGCCATGTAATCAAATTCAGCTGGATCAGCCCAACCAGTTGTAAAGATTGAGAATGGGTTCATTAAAACCCCTTGATCGAGAACCCGTGGTGCTAAGAACCTCTGCTTAAGCCAGGGAGACAAATAGCCGAAGGCTTCCTCGGCTGCGTGCGGCATAATAGGTGCATGTAACTTGAGCATGACTTCTAGGCACGAAATTAGTGTGGCTAGGCAGGACTTACGCTGAATATTGACTTCAGGGTCGGCGTAAACGCGGTCCTTAATCTGATCGAAATAAAATGCAGACAAGTCTGCCGACATGAACCTGCGTAATGCACCCAGTGCACCAACAAGATCGCACCTCTCATAATAGCCTGTGACTTCACGCGAAATTTGTGCGAGTAGAGTCATCATGTAACGATCTGTAATGTGAGTTAGTGAAGAGCCACGAGGTAAAATTTCCCGCTCACCGTTACTAGAATCAATTACACCCTTCTCGAAGAGGTTGGAGCGCTGGTTAAGGACACCTAGCAGGAAACGGACTGAAACTCTCCATTTGCGCATCGTTTCCTGAGCGACTTGCAGTACTGCAGAACCCATAACTGCATCACGGCCAAGATCAACGCTTGCAACCCACAATCTTAGGGTATCTACTCCCAGGCCAGATGCAAACTTCTTGTAGAGCTCTGCTACGCGCGCGGCATTGGCTGCAATTTGTTTGTCCGCTGCAACTTGCTCTGGCGATTTCATGACCTTGGGTTCACTGGTTGACGGCTTCACCTCTTTTGTTTTCTCCTTTACTTGATCGAGCTTGACGCCGTGAATAAGCTTGTTCGGTTCAACTCCATTGCCCAAAGACTTTGACATCTTTCTGCCATCTTCGTCGAGGACGAAACCGTGAGAAACGAGAGTTTTGAAAGGAGCGCGACCTCCTGTTGCTACGGAAGTGAGTAGAGACGATTGGAACCAGCCACGATGTTGGTCCGAGCCTTCAACGTACATATCTGCAGGTCGTGCAATACCTCTTGGCCATAGTGCAGCGCGCCATGAGGAGCCTGAATCAAGCCAAACATCCATGGTCTCAGTTCCTGGGATCCACGCGGAAACCTCCACCAACTCATCCGCAGGCCCGGAAGACAGACCCATACGTTCAAGATCAAGTGGTGTTAATTGACTCTTGGGAAGCGTGAGCCTTTGTCCTCGGTACTCAGGAGGCAGAAGCTCTTCAATCGGAGCAGTCCACCAAGCGTTGGAACCCCTCTCTGCAAAAATAGTTCGGACCCAGGCAATCGATTGCTCCGTCAGCAAGACCTCCTTCGTCTGTCGGTGGTAGAATACCGGAATGGGCAGACCCCAGCTCCTTTGCCGCGAGATACACCACTCCTTGCGCGAGGACACGAACGCAGAGAGACGTTGCTTTCCACTCTCAGGAACGAATGTTACTCCGGCACTGCCATCGGTCCCGTTGATTGCTCGTAGCGCTGCACCCTGAACTGAGTCGTCGAGTCTGCAGAACCACTGAGGGGTTGATCGGTAGATCACAGGCTGCTTCGTACGCCAGTCATGAGGATAACGGTGAGAATATTTTTCTCCGTGAAGAATGCATCCTAACTGCATAGCCAATTTGACAGAAGCCTCATTACCACCGCCGATCACCGATTGGCCAATCAGCGCGGGACCAGCCTCGGCCGTGAAGAGCCCGTCTTCGTCCACTGGGCAAGCTATAGGCAATCCGTGTCTACGCCCGGCATAAAAGTCTTCAGTACCATGCCCTGGCGCAGTGTGAACCAAGCCTGTACCGCTCGTTGTAGTGACATGATCTGCGTCGATGAAGGGCAATCGGAGGAGGCTTTTTGCTGTCTTGATTGCGATGGCCTTTGATTCCTCAGCAGTTCCTTCGGGCTCGGAAATAGTTGCGAGAATATGCTGAGCGTATGGGTGTGTGTAATAGCAACCCTGGAGCTCGCTGCCAGCGATGTTTCCAACTATCTTCTTGAGGGGCTGTGGCAGAATGGGCAGACCTGGGAGTCGTTTATCCTTGTTGGTGCGTTTCGCATCCTTGTCATTGGTCTCAGTTGTGCTACCCGCCGCTTCCCGGCTGGCCGCAAAAAGCTCATTCAAGGCATCCAAACGATCCTCAGCCACCAGGAGATATCGCTTCTCAACTTGTGATTGACCAGGCCACGTCAGACTGGCTTCGACAACACAGTACAGCGCGGTGGGGCTATACGCAATCGCGCGATTTCCTGGGAGAGACCAAGGCGTGGTTGTCCAAATGAGCGCTGAAAGCTGCTTTTGGGCGTCAGCATCAATTCCATGGTGGCTCAAACGAGATGCCAATGTGTTTGAGATTTCTACCATAGGGAAGGCGAAATAGATCGCTGTCGACACATGGTCTTCATACTCAAGCTCAGCTTCAGCGAGCGCCGTGCGCGAGGAAGGCGACCAATGAACTGGGAGCTCGTCTCGATAGACTAAGCCTTTGCGGACCAGTGAGGCGAACACCTCGAGCTGCTCTGCCTCATAGCTGGGTTGCATGGTGAAGTACGCACGTGAGGCGTCTCCTAACACTCCCCATGATTCTAAATCTTGTCGTTGTTGGAACGCAGCCGTGCGAGCAAACTTCTCTGCAAGTGTTCGAATTTGAATCGGTGAGGGTCGTGAAGTTGGATTCTTCTCCAGCTCACTCTGCAACGCCTTCAATTCAATGGGGAGGCCGTGACAATCCCAGCCCGGATAAAACTCGAGACGGTGGCCGCGCTGCAACTTGTAGCGATTGAAAATATCCTTGAGAGTTTTGTTGAGGAAGTGGCCCAAATGCAAAGGTCCGTTCGCAAACGGAGGGCCATCGTGGAGAACAAAGGCGGGGACACCATCGGATGCGAGAAATGGAGCATCATTACTGGCAGGCTGTTCGATGGATGTACCGTGATCATTTGTGTCATCCGCGCGTTGTGCGGTAGTCTCTCTTAACTCAGGACGAAGTGCCTGCGAGATCGAGCCCTTGCCGAACTTCAGCGCAGGGGTCGCTTCAGGTGAGCTCTGCCAGCTGTACAGTCGATGTGAGATGATCTCCCGGTACTTAGCTTCAACGCTTGCTACTGAACCATGAATGCGCGACGGGTAATCTGACTTTGGAAGGTTCATTGTGCCGCTGAGGACCTTACTTGCCTCGTCTTTCTTTGTGTTGCTGTTGTTGTTCGTGCTGGTTTCCTTCTTGGAGGCTGTGGCTGTGCCGGACATGAGCCGCGACAAGGCCAGAGAAGGCCCACAGTATATGTCTATGAGGGACGAGCAAGGTGATGCGAGACCAGTGCCTACTCGCTCCGCTGCCACCGCACGCGGAGTTGAGAGTGTTCGAAGCAGCTTGAGACTGCGGTGCATGCTTCGTGCGATGAGACCGACTGAAGCCGGGGCACCGGGATACGTTGGTTTGCTATACAGTGGGCAACGTGTAGATGTGAATGAGCTACCTAGCTGTGTGAAATGTCTCCACGCATCAGACGTATCCTGCCTATCGGACTAATGCTTCGAACAAGCTTGTTGCTTGAGCCAATAAACCACGTTTTGCGAGGATGGAAGAGATTATGCGGCGGATATACCCGGTGATATGAGTGCACTAAGGCCGTCCTCATCGAATGAACCTAAATCCAGCCAAAGCACTCCAGAGAGACGCAGCAAACAGAGTCTGTGGAAGCGTGCAGGATCCGTTATTCATGCACCCTTTGGACTGGAATATCACCGCAGATGTGGAGAGAACGTGAGAGATGGGCTTGTATCGGATACTCCAGTGTTTGTTGCATGGAATCCTGTGTGACTTTTCGTAGCAACAATCTCGGTCACGTCCTATATTGCTTCTTATGCTCTTGTAAACATCCTGGAAATGACACTTCCAGCGGCTCTACTGCGGATGCTCTCTCAGCATACCCCTTGACTCTAACCCCCTTCGTTGACTTATACAACTCAATTGTGTAAGCACTCTCCACCCCGCTCCCAACGCTGTATCCCTGGAAAGTGAGAAATCGTTACATCGAAGGGAACCGGAAGGTGGTATCCTAGCGGCTCAAGAGAGGGGATAGTCGGTCGGTGAGTGTTTGTTGGCAAAGAAGAGGCACCATCCTGAGTCCTGGCGCGACCCGCCGACTGAGCAGTACGAACAACAGGAACAGGCCGGCCGCCCGCCCGCCCGGTTAGAATTTTCACATTGATAAAGTATCGAATAGAGTGTGTATGCGACAGTGCATTGAGCAGACACTTGCATGGGTGGGTGTTTCAAGTTAATGCAAGTGGAACTGCTACGTCAGCTTCCATGCACAGCGCTTGCAATCATACGGATCTGCATCACTGCACTTGATGACTCGACATCAAATCCTCCCCGCCCATGGATACCCAGTCCTGAGCGCAGACGAATCTGGCAACACCAGGAGTACGCTTGGATGCGACAGACTTACGACGGATTACGACACCTGGATCGCAAACTATCCCCATTCTAGGCCCGGGCGCAACTTGCCAGCGCAAAGAAACCGCGCTCCGCTTGAGATTCGGATACTGAGGATCTAGTGGTGCGTTTGCAACTGCTTGATTGAGTAAACAAGCGGAAAAGATCCGGAGGGCACCAACTTAATTGCGCGCCGGCGACTTCGATCGACACGCCAAAGTGGGGTCTTTGCAAGCGGGTGCACTTTATTCCGGCCCGTTCAGAACCCACACGCCGAGTAGTGACCGACCACAGGTAGGATTCGGAACGGCGTGGTTGTCACAAACTGACAGACCGATCCGCGAACAGGCAGAGGAACAGACACACTGACTGACACGAGCGAGCGGGATACAATGGTATCGCTTGCGACCACGCGCTTCGATGATGGGTCCGGTGACCTACCTGGATTCTGGGGTCCAGTGACCTCAACGATCGACTGGTGCGAACACAACTACGTAGTCACCTACTATGTGGCGGAGTTTTGGAATACGGTACGTCTATTTGTTTATGTGGGCTCTCCGGTTATTCTTCGTAGAGCCTGTCTCGATTGCATTCTGCGGATTAAACGGCCTGATTGACCTACGGGCTCACATCAACCAACCTCCATCGATCTCGACCCTTTTCTCCAGGTTTCGTCGTTCTTGATGTCAGTAGGAGGCCTCATTGGCATCTACTGGTCCATCAAATGTGGTCATCCAACAAAGTTGTCCGTGTTCGCTGCTGGCATCGCCTTGGTCGGCTTTGGGTCAGCTGCCTTCCATGGTACTCTTCTATTCCGAACGCAGCTTATGGATGAGCTGCCCATGATCTGTACGTAGCAAAGCGTTAGGCGTGATGTACTGTCGCTTTTTGCCCTCCTATTTGACATGTCTACATTAAGTTGAGGCATTTACTGAGTATTGATGTCGACCAACTTGAACTGATCCATCTAGATGCCATGTTGATGTGGTGGAGAGTTTGGTTCGACTGCCTACAACAATTAAAACAACGAGGCCTCGCATATGCCGCTGAAAAGCTCTCCCCTCGTTCAATTCCTGTCGACATTCATGATCCTGAGGCATGGGCCAAATCGATTTATTGGCTCAAACCTGTCGCGGGCGCAATGAAGTGGATTCGAATGCACTCGGAGGCCGTCGCAAGGAACCAGGCCGGTGTTATGTCGTTTGTTGTCGACATGCTTCTTGGAACGAAGACTCGCTTCTTCATTACTTACGCGATAACTGGGACCGTTGCACACTCGGTCTACGGTTTTACCACAGCTTTCCAAACCCACTTCATGCTCATGGTCGGCGTGAGCATTCTCACGGTGCTCGAGTTCAGGAAGCACTTCCAACTTGCGCCTGGAGTCTTGGCTCTCATCACTCGATGGTGCAACTACTATGTAATTTTCTCGGCATTAGCCTCTATCTCTTGGATCATCGATAACACCTTCTGTCCATACTTGCACAAGCTTCCCGTGTATCCCCAAAACCATGCTATCTGGCATGTATTTGTTGGCTTTTCAACTTACAGCGGCTTCGTCGTCACCGTAATTGCGCATCAAATCACGAGTACGGCAACTCCCGTATCAGTGGGTGAGATGGCAGAATGGCGAGAGAAGCGCAAAGAGGACAATCTGACAGTGTGGCAGTTTACCGCCCCGCTCCCTCGTGTGGAGAACCTTTATTTAAAGTTCAAAAATGGTCTCTATTGTGCAGCAGCACCACGCAAACGTCAAGCTGGCGAATCAGATGCTACAGCAAAGGGCAATAGGAAATCAGATGTAGACGATGACCTCTCCAAGGACACTTGCAGCTTAGTTATTCCGTACTGCTGGGTGGAGGGTCCAACTCCGTTACAAGAGTAGGTTACACCATTATGATATACATACCATAGCACACCTTACGCTATAACTGAATAGAGTTACCATAGTTCGAGAAGAGGCGATCGGGTTTGACAAACCGAAGACCCGTTGGCAGCCGCCCTCAGGGGTATTTTCGATGCAGTGAATTTGCTTGAAGTGTTTTACGAAAGATCCGGCTTCATTGAGATTGTATATGACTCATACAGGTGTATCTAGCCTCCTCTATGCCTCTTCTTTGATGCTTCGTCCCGGCCTGTGTGTACCTGACCGGTGCACACAGTTGGCTGTGAGTAGCATCGAATTTTTTTGCAACCGCAAACATCGGGCGAACAAGTCTTGGAAAGTTGAATGCTAGATGAGCTGGGATACGGGGATGGGATGAATGCTTCGTTGTGAGATTTTGCACATTACTATATTCTATCATGCTGTAACAGTTCGGATGTGTGTAATCCCGCAAGGCCCCGCTTATGATCTGAAAACAAGTCGTATTTCCATCACTTGGGCTCGAACCGTTATTCCAAGTGTGTTTATCTCTCCCTATCTGGATCTGACGACCTATCTCGCCCAGCTGCCCAACGAACTCGCCTATATAGACCAAATAGCCCCCGAAGCTCGGTCTGAGGACTCCCTATATCCCACGAAGACTGAGAGGCGCTAACCCTTAGAGCGGCCGAGACCACTTGAATTCCTCAGCGCGAGGGCTGAGGTAGCGTGCGAGGGATGTCTGGAAGCTACCACCGCGCCTCAATCAGTGCGGATGCCGGCGGCCCTGGACAAGCCGAGTCAGCGGGTTCACAGCTTGCTTCGGCGTCCCTGCTCCACAAAATGTCCAAGAAGATCGCTCAGCTCACCAAGGTCGTGCACTTGCTGAACACCAAAGCGGATGAGCAGGCGTATATGATGCAATGCATGGAAGCGGGGTATGAGGCTGATATAGACACGATCTTGCGTGATGCGAACCAGAAGATCATCGCGATACGTAATCGTTTTGAGGAAGTCAACAAACAAAGAGAAGCACTGGCGGCGCTCACCAACAACTCAAAGAGCGGGAGTGAGAAGGAAGAAGAGCTACAACAAAGCAAGGCTCTCATTACGACACTCAAGAGCCTCGTTGAGACAACCAAACTGAAGCATGAAGAAGAGAAGCAAGCTATGAAGGCTGCATTCTCGCAGCAACTCACAGAACGCCTACAGGAGTATGAACGCACACTGGCCAACCAGGCCGAAGTGACAATGGCTCGAATTCGTGATGAGGTCCAGCAGGTGCGAAAGCATGCCGAAGCTCAGGTTGCCCGATTCTCGGAGGCTTTGTCTGAACTCGAGGCTCGACATGCACGAGAAATGCAACAAAGCAAGCGAGAGCACGAGTCTGTATTAGCCTCGGCTGTGCGTGATAGCACACGAATGGTGGAAGAGATGCAGGCTCGTGTTCAGCGTGCGGAAAAGGACGTGAGTGAGCTGAAAGAGTCGAACCGCATCCTAACCCAGCAAAATGAGGAACTGAGAAGCAAGCGAAGCGGTCTGTCAGAAGAGGAAGTTGAGAAGCTTGTCGAACCGTGGCGCGGAAGATGTGAGGCAGAGATCGCTCGTGCCGCACGAGCGGAAGCCCAATTGAAGCAACTCCAGAGTGAAATGGACACACTTACCAAACAGGCCAAGTCCGCCGCATCAAATGAGGTCGCTCAACTTACCCAAGAGCTTACTGCAGCAAGATTCCAAGAGCGCCACCTGCAAAGCTTGCTGACAGAAACTCGCTCACGCGCTGAAGAAGCTGAACGTGCAATTGCTACATTGAACAAACAGATTGACCAACTCCAGCAGCAGGTCTATACAAGCCGAGCTGAGGCAGAAAAGCAACGTGAGCAACTTGAGACCCAATTGAGTCAGGCTAAGCAGGAACTGGAGGTGTTGTCCCGTCAGATGTTGGCACAGGAAAAGGACGTTTCTCGGCTGATTTCTGAACGAGATGCACGTACTGATGCTCTCAATGCGGCCAAACGTGAGCTGGAAGACCTACGAGGTCAGGTCCAGCGACTTCGAGACCAAGTGAAGTCACTGCAGCAAAGCGAGCAGCTCAAGTCAGAGCAGGTCGCCCAACTGACTCGAGACTTGGAACAGGCACAACGTGCAAATGGCGAAGACAACTCTGCCTTAGAGCAAATTCGTACCCAGCTTGCCCAGGTGAAGACGCAGTTTGAACAAGAACAAGCACGAAGCAACTCTCGCAAGGAAGCTCTAGAGGCAGCGACGCGCCGAGCCCAGACTGCCGAAGCTGCGCTTGCTAGCGCAGAGGAACGACTCAAGGAGTCCCTTGAAAACTTGGAGAGGGAACGAAAGAAGTCCAAGGAGTTAAAGCGCAAGATTGAGGCAGCAGAAAAAATTGACCGAGAGGATTCTAGGAGGGCTCGTCAACTCGAAGAGCAACTCGAAGACTTACGACAAGCACGTGATGCATTGCAGGAACAGGAGAAGAAGCTCATTTCTAAGCTACAGGCTCGAGAGCAAGAGCTGACTAGTGCTGAACAGGAGCTACAACAACTGCGGGTCTGGAGAGACACTCAGGCCAAAGAGCACGCAGATCGCGAACAAGCGGCAAACTCCCTTCGAGCCGAATTAGCAGCTGAAAAGGCCCAGGCACGAGCGCTGGAGGAGGAACTCGTACCTCTTCGCAAGCGGTGTGAGGCTGAGCGTGTGCGTGCTGAAGATGCATTGACACGTCTTGCCCAGATGGAACGCCGTGCGCAGGATGCTGAAGAGCGCGTGAAGCAGTCCGAATCTCGTGTTAGCAAGGCTGGCGAACGTGTCCGAGCACTAGAAGCCGAGCTGGAGGAGGCGCGCCAAAACCACAAGTTAGAATTATCCAGATATACGGAACAGTCACAGCGTGAGCAGCAATTACTCCTAGAGCGTGAACGCACCCTTTCCACGCTAAGGACGCGTGCGGAAGCAGCAGAGAAAGCGCTTGCCCAAGCTCAGCAGCGAGAGGAAGAACTGCGCCAGCTGAAAGCACGAAGCTCTCAAGAGTCAGAACAAGCTATTGCACAGCTATCGCAAAAGAACAGCGAATTGAGTGCTGAGCTCTCCCGATGTCAAACCGAGCTTCGAGAGCTAAAGTCTGAGTTCGATGTGGCAAACGAGCGCTTCACGAAAGCACAAGTTGAGCTTGACAAAGAGCGTGAATCTGCACGGGTGAAGGAGCAGCAACGTGCAAGCGAGGCCCACGATCTTCAAGTTCGGATACGAATACTTGAAGATGAGCGAAGCAAGGCTCAGAATGAGCTGTCGGAGGTCCGTGCAACCCTAAGCAAGGTTCGTTTGGATCATGAGCAAGCATTATCGAAGGCTCGTCGCGACATTGATGCTCAGCTCGCTGAGCAGGCATCTAACTTCGAAGCTCGCTTACGTGAGGCAGAAGCTCGCCGACAGCGTGATATTGAAACGGAGCTTTCCAAAGCAAAGGTGGCAGAAGCTGAAAGAATTCAGAAGATCGAAGCAATAGCCAATGGCAAAGTCGAAGCTGCGGAACAAGAGCAGGTTAAGCTGAGGTCGCAAATCTCGAAGCTTGAAGAAACTATTTCGCAGATGAAGACCGAATTTGAATCCATGGCTCAGCTTCAAGCGGAGCGGAGGGCCCAGCTGGAAGCTCAGCATGCAGAAGCACTCGCAAAGAAGGAGTCTGAATTCCGTGCACAGAGTGAAATGCTTGTTATGAATCATGCAAAGCAGCTCGCTGTGCAAAAGCAGGAGTTTGAGGCGCAGCTACAGGGCAAGGACAATGAAATTCAGCAACTCATCACGAAGACGAATGAACTATACCTCCGGCTGGAACACCGAGAGTCTCGCCCTGAAGATCTGGAGAAAATTCAGCAGCTTACGCAAGAGCTTGCGGAGCTTGACAAGCAGCGAAGAAAGGCCTTGGATGATGCAAAGTACTACAAGCTCGAGCTGATCAATCGTGAAGAAACCTACAACCGAATGTTTGGTGGCACAGGCGTCTCAGCACTGACAAATATCTCGGTGTCTGGTGGCAGTAGTGGAGCCTCAGCTAGCTCGGCGATGGGAGTAATGAACAATTCCAGTGGGGGCGGTACAGGAGGTGCCGCCGGCTCCAGTGGTCTCACATCCCAAAACTCGTCAGCAAACATCTTGCACTTAGCGAAATCATCAAATGTAGGAGCGAATGCGGTTGCCGTGGCCCTGAATCCTCAGCCGGGTCAACGACGAAGCAGCAGCGTAGCAGCCGCTGGTACCAGCGTAGCCCCAGCTGGCCCAGCCTTTGCCAGTGGCGCGCCTGAGGTTCTCGTTGCGATGCCAGGTCAGTTGCCCTTCGCACTCAATAAGCAAAATCCCACTAAGCGCCGATGATATGATGGGTAGGTTGTTGGATCAGACAAGAGTTGGAGCGTTTATGTACAGTAAAGGTTATTGGTAACGTATAGCATGTGTGATTGAGTCACCGTAGACCAACTCAATCAGCTTAACCTACCAGGAACTCGAGAAGGATGAGGAGCGCGTTGGTTGGTATTAGTATACCTAGAGTTGAATGGAGATAGAATGAATGGCTGTGGTCAGTTAATTGGCTTAAGGAACGGGATGGAATAGAGTCACATAGGAGTATGCCATAGAAATTCCCATGGCAGCAACCAAATGACGTACTTCTCAGCATTGATTTGACGCTCTGATCGGCAAAGATCGTAAAGAGTCTCTGCTTCAGGGTATCGTCCGGAGAATATGTCCCACTCAACCCAGGCTGAATATCCATACTAGATGCCATGGTGTGCGGATTCTGCGGCGTGAACCATCCAACTTGTCGGAAGAATCGCTCGTTGAGAATGACCACTAGATAGAGGAAGCAGTTCAAGATCATGAGTCGGAGATGTGGAGTGAGGTATGTACAAGAATTGAGAGATCCGGGGAGATCTCGCCAGTTCGTTAGAGTGATCGCCTCATGTACATCGTCGACACGAGGTGAGATCCTGTCTGGGCACTCTCTGCACCCAAGAGCAGGTCACGTACCTGCATTCATCAAGAGGATGATGACCTTGATGAGGTCATACAGAGTCATTGTGGTGGTAGAGAACTGAAATGTGCCTTGCTACGGGCGTTATAGGACTCAGGCAAGAAGATCCAACCTAAATACTAGTGTGAGATAGGCGGGAGAGCACAGTTTGCTCGACAATTAGCGGAGATAATCCGACTGTGAATGCGGCAGCACCTCTAGGAGGGTGGAAAGTCGCTCATTTGGAGGAGATTCCATGTGTATCGCGGAAAATTACTTCACAAATATAAATATAGCGCTATGATCTGCGTAAAATCATGGGTTTTGTGATGATACACTCGTGGACACCCTGCAATGTCGATTCGCTAGCAATGTGCAAAACCAACGGTCAGAGCTGGCGTTTTCGCCTCTCTCTGTGGATCTGGCTGGCAATTTGGACTACCTCCACGGAAGCAGACCAGGATCGAGCTGAGACACCTGCACCAGTACCGGCAAAGTGAATGATGAGACGGACCCAAGTCACAACCTAGGGCTTAGAAGCCCTGATTGGCACTTTATGCGTCTCGCTGGAAATGCGTGTCACAGACGACGTGTTCGCGGAAGAACCGTCGGTCATGTATGACATCGCCACGACAGCGCTGTGGATGCTCGTTTCTGCGGCGATTGCTGGTGGCATCGCGCGCAAAGCCTACCGAAAGCATTCTCTTACTTACGATGGTGCACTCACGGGTAAGTACATGCATAGTTGTGTTGTGATGTTGCATCATACGGGTTTTGTTTGTCTTAACTGTACTCTTGTGCGCTTGAGCACATGCTGATCAACTCTCGCAGCCTATCTCTGTATCTATCCTGCTCATTCGAGACCCCCGACACTGAATCACGAACCCTGAATTCCATTCACATCTGTGGATTGTTTATCCTAACAGCATTCTTTGTTGGATTCTTTACCTTCTTTGCGGGTCTGCGATTTGTGTTCATCCTGTTGTTCTTCTTTGTGAGCTCTTCGGCCATCACCAACGTGGGTGAGCAGCGCAAGAAGGAGATCCTTTCTGACTTCAAGAAGGGTGGTCAACGCAATTACATTCAAGTCCTCTCCAACGGACTCTGGGCGACAATCCTCTGTTTGATATGGACCGTGGTTTACCATGTCGACTATGCCCTCGATGATACTCATCTCCAATTGGGATTCACCCAGGAGGCTGGTCTTGGCGCTGTGCTCCTCGCCGGTGTGGTGGGACACTATGCCTGCTGTTGTGGTGACACGTGGGCGTCGGAGCTGGGTGTGCTCTCCAACACCGATCCTTTCTTTGTACTGAATCCTCTTCGAAAGGTCCCAGTGGGAACCAATGGAGGCATCACTCCAATGGGACTTCTGGCCTCTGTGTCCGGCGGTGCAGGCGTAGGTTTCATCACAGCTTTGTATGACCTGCTTTTGTTCATCTTTGGTCGAGACATTACATTTGGTCAGGTGCTCACCTCTTTCTTCCGGCTTGTTCTGCTGGGCGCTATCTGCGGACTCATCGGATCTCTCATTGATTCCGTGCTAGGCGCAACTCTGCAATATTCTGGCCTCGACATGACCGGTCACGACCGACCTGTGGTTGTCAACGAACCTCCCAAGCGCACAGCGCAGGGCAGTGCAGCGCTTACCGCTATGAAGATTGGTGGCCACACTCACATTTCAGGGAAGGATGTCCTGGATAACAATCAGGTGAATGCACTAAGCTCGTTTATGACGTCGCTTTTCGCAATGGCGATCACAGCAGCATACCTAGGTCTAACATGATGGTGTTGTCATAGGACTCGTGTGCAGTGCGACATGGAAGGTACGTCTGTGCAACCCCTGGAAACATACAAGAAACTGCTACTATAGGATAACAGTAAATCGTTGAATCGTGCTTGTATGATGCCGTAATATCGTTTCATTTGAAGCCGAAGTTGAGCAGGAGTGCTGATCAACGTATGCCATGGAAATGGAGTAACTATCTGGAGATACAATCCTATGCGCGTGAAGGGGTAGCGCGATAAGAGTCTCAAATCGAACATCACCAACAGCAGCAACATATCGTCCTTGGAAACAGGGAGCGAAATATGAGCACAAGTATAGGATCGGATGAGTGAAGAGATGAAACGTATAGTTGATAAAGCTGACGATAAGCGCCGGCATGACGCAGTGAATCACTAATGAGACCAGACTAGATGACCCGACAGCTAGGGTAGCTAACAAAACGTATGGTTGAATGCGAGTATGCTGCAGAGATCTTAGTCGATTGCTCGAAGCACGTGTGTGCCAGACAAGATGGATCAGAGGGGATCTTGGTTGAACCCTCAAATCAAATGAGCTTGGTCTTCTGCTCCAGGAATGGAGTGAAGAATGATGCTGGGGGCACCGGTGGCTGTCGTCTAGGTGGGTGTAGGAGCAGGCCTGGTGCCTCGGTTTCCGTTTCACGCGATCGGCCACTGATATACATGAGATGCTTCACCTTGAATTTATTGTGCGAAGTAATAGTAGTATACAGCAGCAAGGATCGCGAGAAGAGCAGGAACGAGGGTCACCAAGACGTTGGTCTTACCATCCGAACCGAGAGTGGTGTCAATGAGGTCATCAGGACCATCCCAAGTATCGAGCTTGCCAATCTTGAACTCCTTGAGGGTCTTGCGTGCCGAGACACTGTGGTAGATCTCCTCGAAGGCCTGAGTGGCGTCATCACCAGCGACACCCAAGATCTGCTCGGGACCACCAGGGTGGTGACTGAGGTAGGAGGTGACGTTGTAGATGAAACCGTGGAGAATGATCCAAACGTCGCTGGGAGTTTCAGAGATCTCCTTCTGGATGGCAGCCTTCTCGCTATCAGACTTGGCAGCAGCGAGCTTCTTCTTGAGCTCAGCGAGCTTCTTGCCACCGTCGTGCTTGCGGACCTCCTCGATGGAGTACGTCTTGATCGTCGCGTTGGACATTTCCTGGTTCTTCCTAGAGGAGTGCCCCGTGGGGAAACAAAGAGAAAGGTGGTCGTGTTGCCCGATGGTCAGTTAGGTTCCAGTTCAGTCCAAATGCATGAATTGTAAGGAGCGACTTTGAGTGGCATTGGAATGCGCTGTATACCCAAACCACACCCAACGACGTCTCGGTCGAACCGACCGAGGTCGAGCCTCGGTCATGGTGTCTCGGACAGGTACGCGTGACAGAAAGGACTTCCACATGGGCGAGATTTAATAAGGAAGCTTGCCGCACGCACATGTCATCATTGACGGGGTAGACGGATGCTACATCCCCGTACGGCGGTGGTAACGGAGGTATGGCGGAGTTCAAAACTGCGACCCATAGACATAATTGTTAAATTTCGCCAGTGCGCAGGGTACTTCAGTGGATTATAAACATTCCAATAGATTTACCACGTTGTGCCCAATTGATCTGCAAGACTTGCACTCCCAAAGCTTCCCACCTATATCCACTTTTAACCCCCCTAATCACTCTGTTTCACTTGACTTTTCTCTCATTTTTCCGTCCTTTATTCCGCCCTAGGCCTGCCAAAACGCGGACAAATTCTGTATCGTGGTGGACGGGTTCTCGGGGACCGACAGAAGCACTGCGACAATGGCTGGAGATGTGACAGAAGAGACGGAATGCACTCAACTTCGGTTAGCTACTGAGGATATATGCGAGTGAACAACTCCGAGGCATGGTAAAGTCGGGTGTTATTAAATGGAGAATCCATGTGGTACCACGCAACAACTAGAACCGCAATTAGGCAACGAGTCAAAGAGATGAAGCCGCATGGAATAAACTATGCCTTGTTTCATGTGGAAGTAGCATCATGGAAAGTGCGTTATACGTGAGAAGATTGAGCTAAGAGCTGTATATACACGGGATTCACGTGCTGAACACCAACTTGAGGAGAGGTCATAAAGACTGCGACCTTCCTTAGCCGCGGACAGAAACCACAGGGGCTCTTACGTTCGATTCCGATTGTCACGAGTTGTAACGCAATAAAGGGACACATTGCATCGAGAGACAAGAAAGATGGAAGCGCAACATCGCGGCGATAGCAGGATAGATGGTGAGTCATGCATGGAAGTAAGAAATGACCTGAGTCAAAAGCCACACCTTACAAGTGTTCTCACACGGAAATCCATGGTATCTCGTAGACACTTCACCTCATCACACATTTCATGCAAACCTCAAGCGGTTGTTTCATTCATTGCGGCGTGATATACACCTTGTCATCGTCTTGCACGTGCGCTGCATGTCACCAATTTCGGGACACATGCTAATTTCTTCACCTCCAGAATTCGAATCCGGGGACCTGGAATCACCAGAAACGGATTGTAAGAGGTGGTGGCATATACGAAGGGTGGGCCAATGTCCACCCAAGATCGTCTGTGGGACATACTTTACAATAGAACAGCAGGCTATATTACACCTAATGGCCGGTTTATCCCATCAAGCGAGTTGGTTGCGGTGAAGAGGCTGGAACACATGCAGGGAAAGAAACGATTCTTTGGTGGTCCTCATCGCTGTCAATAGGGCCTGTGCGTAGCCAGACGAGTTCGTTTGGAAAGGGTTTGGGTATAGATGGAGCCCATCTCGCACCGGTATGCCTCGGGCTTAGAGCGAAGTCCCCGCTGGTACCATGCTGAATCGATCGGTTGCTCGCTCGATCCAAACCAAACCAAACGAATTCGGGTGTGGTGTATGGAGCAATTTTGGACCTGGCTTGGAGCAAAACCGGAACAGGCTAAGAATTGTGTCCAAACCGAGGATAGAACGGGAGCCTGCAGCGCGTGGGGACTGATTGCACTCATACCGGCGTGATTGCTATTCAAAAGATCACTCCAAGGTCTAGTGTTACAACTTTGTCCGCACTCGCAGCACTCACTCGATATCCTCTAATTTTGCACATGTATGCTCCGCGTGCGAAAAAATTCAGTGATACGATTTCATCCTTCAACTTGATTTAAGGCCCATACGCTGCGGCATCACGGGTCTAGACAAACCAGCGGACGGTTGCGTTTGTACTCATTTGTCTCACATCGCGCAATCCCCCGCAGACCCTGTACCGTGCGTCTTAGGCCACGTACAAAATGCCAACTGTTGCAAAGCCCGCAATTCGAGCGGGTTGTGCGCGGCACCGGTCTATCAAGCCCGCAACGATTGCGGTGCTCCTGATACTCTTGCTTCATCTGGCATTGGCCAGGCTGACGTGGCTCGACATCTCAATTGAGCCACGGTATAAGCTTCTTCTGACTGACACTCATAAGGCGGTGCTCACGATCACATTCGGTCCTTCACTGGAGGCACCGTTCTCCATGGTCTACGGAGTGCTGGGAACCTTTGATATCTACTTTCCTCCCAGCTGGCAACCCGTACTGGAGACACTTGATCTTAGCTCATGTCACTTTGCCTCAGCTTTAGGTGATTCGCTCTTTGACCATGTGTTCAGTGTGGATCCAGAGGCTGGACGACTGCGTCTAGGTGGAAAGAGTCATGGCTTCCCCATTATGCATCTCCAGGCACAGTGCCGCAGTATGATGTTCCCTTTGGTCAACGCAGGCTCACCCCTGACTAACTGGACCGATATTATGCAGAATGGTGGAGACGTACTCAGAACATTGTACAAAGATATCAGGCTGGTACATTCGATTCCGGACGAGACGTTCGTTCTGGAGCTTGGCTACACAGGTCCGCCAGAGCCATTGATTCTCAACGCATTTAACTTGGAACCTGCAGTGAGCATATACGATGAAAACGTAAATGATCCTCTCCATTGGACCATGGAGGTCCCGCCTTTGATGCAGCCTCCTAACGCTGCCAACAATTGGAAATGGATGGGATTCGAGCTGAGAGTCCCAAGGCCACTTCTCCACCTTTACGCAGATATGAGCATCAGCTATGCAGTGCCACCCTCATCAGATCCTGTTCCTCTTCCGAGCCCGTCAGGAAACTTTGTGGGAGGTCGCTTCAACGACTCGAAGATAGACTACGTTCGATCGATCAAGTCCTTCAAGCTCGCAGATGGTCTCACTGGCACCTATCATTTCTTCTTTGAAAACCACAAGATTGTTCCGGGATACTTCCCTGACTACGAGTTCAGCATTACGCTCGACGCGTATAATGGAATAGCGCAGGACTTTTACAACGTGCCACCAATGGGAAAGCTTAGTCCATTGAATCCTGGTGTGAACGGCTTGCTACGCATACCTGCCTATGAGCTCGTGCTTGAGCCGCATGATCTAGTCTATGTAAGCACTTCCACGACGTGGCATCTTCAAGTCAAGAATATCCAAGCGGGACCTAAAGGATACAAACTCCAGGGTGAACACATGATCGTGATCGCTCCATTAACCGAAGCCGCCACATATTTTGACCTAACGCAAGTCACGAACGTTATATCTCATTTAGGGGATGCAACCGTCACACGCTATGAGGTCGATGAAGGACAAAATACGCTTCGAATCTACTCCATGCGAGTACCTCTGATGGAAAAGAACGACTACGTCTATGAGCTCGAGACCGGAGTCACAGTGTCTTTCTTGATTTCTGGTGTGCACCTGGGCGCCAGTGCGCCGTACGAATCCCGCCTCCAGTCCGAAGTCTTTGACTCGACAGGTATCGAGCTCTACCATCTCCCTAGCAACCAAAAAATTGTGAGTTTCGCCCCCTCCACTCTCGCTCGGCTCTATTCCATGAGCTATGACATGGCGCATCCAGAACACCCGCCACTTGCTGTACCGGCGTTTGCGGGTGCTACGGCAAAATTCTATATGAAGTTCAGATACTACACCACCTATGCTCCAGGATCGGACGCCACATGGACCATCGAGATGCCTGATGCTAGACTTCCTGGATCGGCATTAGCACCAAGCTTGGACGTGGTGGATGACAGTATCCACGTAGACGGCAATGTCTATCGGTTTAATGCCGCGCTACCAGATGAGGAAAGTCCAGTCAATGTTGTCACGTTTTCGGGATACTATCCAAAACAAGGCGGGCGCGTTCCCTCACCATCCATTCAGATTTGTATCCGGGACGAATCACGTATGATTTCCCCCCGTCTCCCACTCGATCCCAAGTCCTCGGTAGCTCCACATGCACATTCCTACCCACCGGAGTTCCCACTGAAGGCTTTCAATCCTACTCTTTCGTCATCTCTGATGTCAATCTGAACTTGCCTGAGTATAAATTCTATGCCAAGGTCGTGCCATCAGACATTCCTGATTTGGAAACGTCTTCCACGACCGCGACCTTGGAGGCCTCGGGCCATGCTTTGACGCTAATCGACAAACTGTTGGTGCCCACACCCTTGGCAAGCCGGATGAACTTTGGCGATGCAAGCACTCGACAGCTGACCTTCCTTTTCCGTCTGGACGACGAAGTGCAATTGACTACAGGTGTGCTTAGTGGTACAATTGAGAATGTACCGCTTCCACCCGCTCGAAGTATACTCGGATTCGGTGCCGCAACCGATGGTTACATTGTCATCTATGGGCAGCGTCATGAGCGGGAGCCAGAGATCTTCTCCAAACTGGTAAATCCCAGCACTCCTGATTTGGAAACGATTGATGAAATTGCCCAAGTACAGCTTTTAGGTGGTTGCATTCCCGGTCTGAACACGAACGATCTTTATATTCGTTCAGATTCAACGGTTCCTTCTGCCACTAACGTGCCAGCCGCGAATGGTGTCACTCACCTGTTGAGTATCGCTCACCTGACCACGGACGTAATCCTGCGCGTACCCAATGACCGAACGTATTACCAGACGACATACCTCACATTAAAGCTCACTTGTCCGCAGCAGCGGATCGACTACCTGAAGGCCCAACTCGAGTGGGTCGAGTTTGAAAACCCCAACGAATGGCCTAATATCTCTGCCATGGGCACAATGACGACAACGCCATTTGTTGACCATAGCGTTAATATGGATCCAATGTCTGGAGCCGAAATGATTGGCACCGGAACCCCACAGCTTCGTGGTCGCGATTACTTCTTGCGATTGTCCGGATATAATAATCAGGGCTACAATGCAGACCCGGTATCTTGCCTTTACGAAGCCATCGTCGATGTAGGACAACCAACTGAAGCCTACTTGCACAGATATTCATTTGAGATGGGACGGGCTGATGCTCAGTACGTTCCTCTGGGGCTGGTTACTGCATGGCTTGATGACCCTGTTCTGCGTTCAACCGACACGGAGCCCAACGATCCCGCTGCAACTGAATTTCCGAACGACTCAATGGGATTCGTCAAACTTGCCCGCAACGCGCGCCTGTATGTACGAATTCGAACGCCGCAGAACGTTGTTACGCAACCAAGCTTTCAGTTTGTGATTACAACTGAAGGCTTGTTCAGGAGTGGTAGTATTGAAAAGCCTTATGAGAGCGAGCTTGCGGCGCTCACAAACGTTGTAGTTTCCACAACTGCACAAGACGTATCAGACTCTGTGCCTCTCGAGTTGGAATCGATTTCAATATTAAGCGATCGCATCTCTTTCCACCTCTCGCGTGTCGTCCCATCGGATGTGAGCTTCACAGTCGAAGTACAAGGCCTATGGGTCCCACCCCCTACCGATATGACTGTCCTCAATGTGGAGCTCGTGGCTGCCGAGGTCCCATATACCCTCCTCGCCAAGACTCGTGCGTTTGTGACGTCACGATACGCCTTCGCGCAGTATCCAGGGACGGTGCCGCAGCTGGCCTCAGGCAGTGCAGCAGAGACTACTGCCCTCGAAGCGGAGCCGCCGATTGAAGATGAAGCAGACTTTGCCTGGCCAGGAACCTTCGGGTCCATGGGCTTTGCCTCTGCCAGCTTTGTTGCTGCGAGACAGCGGAGTGTTTTATTCTGGAATGCACTAGGGCATCCTCCCTTAGCACGAGCACTTTATCTCAGCGCGGCTCCTGGTTCGATTCCTCGTGATCCAGCTAGCGGTGATGCTGGTAGCACATTCTTCAGGCCTCGTGTTCAGAGTCCCACTGCAGGCGAATCAACAGGATTGCTTTTCCATCTAGATTTCCCTGAAGACCTTGTGCCTAGGTTCTATGATGATACCACTTTTTGGATCGATATGCATTTGCCGGCCGAACTGGTCCCGTATTCCCGAGCTCATACTGCATGGCAATCTGGAACTCAAGCACTCTTGGGGATTAGAGTACATGCCTCAACTTACTATGCCATTCAAACAGTAGAAATGGAGATCAGAGACGAGTCTAGCGACTCCTTACCCAGGATGTCGCTATGCGCCGATGGAGTGTCCACGCTATTACCTACCGACTGCGCTTCCGCTCTTGCGCCATCCACACACGTGTCGTCACGGCGTAGCACGGTCATCTCGTTCCGCTTGCCCTCCGTGACAAAGATGGTACTGGCGGGCCTTGCTGCTGATTCCTATAGTGATACTGGCCCGAGACCCTACTGGAAACCGCCAATCATGTTCATCGATGGTGCAAGTGCCGACCCGGTGACTTCCTGGGCAACGCTTACGTTCTGGATCGACGGTTCTATCGTTTCGGCACCTTCGCCTGATCTTGCGGCAGATCTCACACTCGGTCGGATTGTGATCAAAACCCGCCGTAGCTATATCCCCCCAGCTCCGGAAACAAGTGAGGAGCTACTTCCTGAGGGATGGCCTTCGGCAATCACCGACCCTTGGATCGAACCCATCATTCTACATCTCCCGCTTACACGTCCTGCGGCACATATCGGCTTGACACACGCCTCAGTCGTACAGAGCTTCTTGACGTCGACGCCTGTATCGCAGTTTGTGTTGAGCTATGAAGGTGCCCTTCCTATTTCCGCCGCACTCACAGGCCCTGGAGCATCCTCGATGCGGCTCGATGTACTGACCTCCAGCACACTGAGCCTCGATCAGGAGCGCGCTGACAATGCTTGGCCCCCCATCTCACAACCTTCGATTGATCCGAGCACGACGTATGCCGGCCCCGGTTCTCCCTACAATCTTACATTCGAAATCATCCCGGGATGGACAAACGTCATTCAGGACTTCGCTCTGTTCGAGCTGGATCCATCTTTACCTGTGCCAGGCGCTTGGAGTGGAACCGAAATGGTTTATGTTAGCCTACCAGAAGCGACACCAGGGATTGCGTCGTGTAGCTTGCTCGTGAACTGTGCAGATGCGATGCTACTTCGCGCCTCGGGTATCACGCTCGAAGTCGAAGGCAAGTATTCTATTCGACGCACCACTTCGGATTCCTGGCAGAACTGGGTGAGCTTTTCAAATGCCCAGTCCGGCCTTGATACCTCAACAGGACCCCTTGAAGTTGTTGGTACATCGGTAAATCGCACTGTCATCACCGTCCCACTCATTCAGGTCTTTAAAGCGAATGAACTCGTAAGAGCAGCACTATCTCGCAATCTACGCATGTTTGTTACGAAGCTCAAGATTAACCTGTTCGCCCCGCTTGCAATGCAGAGAGCGCTTGTTCGCGGGCTGCCGCTATGGTTTGCAGACTCACCTCAGACCCTGCAAGCATACCCTATGACGTCTTCAATTATCAGCTCGACTTCAGGGGGTTCAGAAGACGGCCCAGCGGGTGCGGGTGATACTGGAGTTGCTGCGTCAGAGGTTGCGGTATACACGCTAGACGAATTGGCCATGGCACTCAATATGGGAACGTTGTTTGCTCTTCCCGCGGGTGCCAATTATCCTGAGAGCCCTTATGATGTTTATTCGCCGAAGTATGCAGCCTGCGTTGAGATCTTTGCCCAAAGGCCTAACCACTTGAACACGCTTCGCGGCAGTGTCCAAACGGCGCTTGGAACGTCCGCAGACTTCGACCTACCAGAAGAATACGAAGGGATGGAGGAAGGCTTGCTAGCCAGTGCTGTCCGAAACGTTCTGCGTACGTATCCTATTCATTCATCGGACCTGGAGCGGGTTGGCACACCACCCGCTGCAGCAGCGACGGGACTCGATCTTGGCTTGGATGGAGCCTACAGTGGGTTGGTCTTGGCTCCTCTGGTGCGGACTGCGATTCCATGGCACGTAGCTGACGAGGCTACGGATACCGCATCGTTGTCGCGGCCTTTGCGAGTCGGCATTCCATATCCTGCTGCGTTGCGCACAACTCGATCGCAGTACGATACATTTGTCGCTTCACGTACATCGCCGCCTCGCTCCGTCTTCACCGATGCAGAGGAGCGCTCAGTAGTTTTCCCATTCGAACTGGCTGCGCCGCCTTCGCGCTTCGCATATAGCGGCCAGAGGCATCTGCTGCTTCTTGCCGTAGAGAATGAGCAGTGCATCGAAAGCGTGGATCGAGCTGAACTTCGAGTCACCTCAAATGGTCGATTCACCATTCCCAGCCTTACTGCACATGGCCAGAATGCGCTTCTCCCACAGCAAGGCGTGGCAAAGTGGCCGCTCCGTGTAGTGAAGCGGGTACAAGAGTATCTCGTTCTGGAAATTCCTGTGGAACTTGATCCGAGCGATAAACCCGAGCCTGTAGCTGGGTTTGAACCACAATCAACCGAGGGTGACGACGGGTCCACATTGTTCTGGCCCGTGCTTTACCCAGGTGCAAGGTTTGAGCTCGCCATATTTGGTTTTGATTGCTCGGCGAGTGGTAGTCCCGACACGAACGCAATTGTCTCCATCGTGCGCCGTGATGCCGCAAGCTGGTTAGATCCTCTCAGCGGGGACATCCCGCCAAGCGCGCAGGACTCAAGTACTTCGTTCGCCGGTGCAGGCGTGCTCATGTATGCTGAGGCGGCGTCCTCGTGGCTGCCGGTGCCTGGCTTCGCTGCGAGATCGTTCCCCAAGGGCAAAACTGTCCTCCAAACAGGTGCTACAGGTGATGCCACGACTTTGGAGCTACGACTGAAGCTGTTTAACGCCGGTGGGATGGTCTGGGACTCGCAGCGCTCGCTTGTTTTTATGTTGCCAGTTATGACCTCCGAAACCATTGCAGCTGCAAGCAGTGGAACGCATGGAGCCGCACTGCCTGCGTACTTGCCGGGTCAACCTGTGCCAACTCAGCTTGAGGCCAATGATCCTCTCGGATGGTGTTTCACAGATCAGGCGTATGTGGTGTCAGCCCGATGGCATCCTAGTTCGGAGGCCGTGCCTGAAGGTGATCCTAATACGGTTGACTTCACTGAGAGCGTGCGATTAGGTCTCTTCACGCGAGCTGGATTTGAATCGCTTGTGAATTCGAACTCACGGATCCTCATGGCGGAGGAAACAGAACCTATGTTCAGCATTACGAAGTCGAACTGGATTTCGACCCCGCTGCCGTCCAGCCAGTTGGCAATGAGCTATTTTGAAACGACCAATGATGGTACTACGCCTTTCTCACCAGTCAGTCCATCTGATGAGTGGGCTGCAACTTCCACACGCCTCACGGTAGCTGTGGCGTCGCTCGAGGAGAATCCGATGAATCCGATTGACTTCCCAACCGGGAATTCTTACGTCTCGATTGTGCTGAAAGGCGTGTGTCCCACTCCCGGCCAGCGTGCGCCGCGCCTGCCAGTGGAGGCACGCCTAGTTTCGATTCAAGACCCTGCGAACGTGGCGGCTATGCTCCAAACGACAGCCACGAACCGCGACTCGCAGGCGTCGACGGGACAGAGTCTGGAGCTTGCATATCCAGAAGCGGTCGAGCTTACGACACAAGTTGTCACCCGTCAGAATCTCACCACGCCGTTCGCAGCCTCAAAGCTTCGTTTCCAGCTGCGTCTCGCCAAGCGGTTTGGTCAGGGGCTTCCCAGATTCACTACTACAGGTTTAAGTTCGAGCGAGGTTTTGGCGTTGTCACAGGCCAATGTTGTGTATGAGTCGTCGGAAGACTTGATCGATGTTAAGATGTCTGAGATGCGCATTGATCTACCGCCTAGCTACTTACCCGCCACGCCACCCCTGGATCTGTACAATCTTGATGAGCTTGACCCGCTTCCCGAAGGCCAGCATTATGTTGTAGTAAAAGCGGCACTCGTGACAACCGAGGCCGCTGAGTCTGAGATCGACGCGCAGGACGCCACACTGAGCGTGTCCGAGCAGGATGCTATCGATCGTGCGCTTCCGGGTGCGCCTGCTGGCGCGGTGACGAAGTCCCTTGCGCAGGTGACGCGCGTCTTGACAGCCTGGAGCACCGAGCTCAGCGATCTTGTGGATGTCGTTTCAATCATTGGAGTCGCTGAGCGTGTTTTCGACGAGAGCTCCGAGTCCCTCGAGAAGTACACGATTCGTGTCTCGCTAGACCAACTGCAGACTCAGAGCAGTTCGTTGTTTGCAAAGACTAGCCTCCCGTCTGGCACCATCATTCGGGTGGAGCTCGATACCGTCATTAATGCTCGTGTCTCAGCGATCTCGCATCTGTTATCGCAACAGAACCTGTTGGCTGCCAAGCGTGGCGTGGACCCGCAAAGTGGAGAAGGGCTGCCTTCGTCGTCCTCAAAGGATTGGGAGAACTGGCTGAACTACGACCTTCCTGACAAGTCTCCGGGTGCGAACGTCCTGCCGACGGATCCGTCAGCGGACAAACTCGCGGTCAAGTTTGTGCATACGGCTACGAAGGCTTCATTGGCGGTGGCGTCTGGTCCAATGCCCATGGTAATGCTGCACGACTTCGTGTATCCAAAGTCGAGCATGCCTACGGAGTCTACGTATATCGCGGCCCTCGATGAGCTCGCCTCGCAAAAATACTCTGGTGTGTCAACTCGAGAAACGTCAATTGTTGTGGTTTATAGCCGGACAGCTGATCAGGAGCCCGTCGCGGCTGGTGGTCGTTTGGACGTCGAGATCCTGACGACCCTATCGCCGCTCGCTCCGGCTACTCTCTCCTCAAATCATGCGATGCGTGGCAGCGACGCGTTGATGAACAACAGACTGCCCATTGGAACACGGTTTGAGTTCCGACTTCCCGTGTTGTGGATCGCGTCGGCGTCGATTTACAACGATGCGCAGTTTACGTGTACACTCTCGGTGAATGGCGACGAAGTTCTTTTCCAAGTCGACGCGGCCGGCTCGACCAACGGCGAGTGGTCGCTCACGAATCTTGACAGACTGACTCGTAGCTACACCCAGTTCATTGAGACGGCGCAGGCCGCAGGTCTCGTTCAGGCGGTGACGTATCTGTCGCCCCCCATTGCTCAAGAGATTGATCTTGATCTGGGCGCGCTGTGGAAGTTTACCATCCAGTCAGATCTTGCCAAGGTTCCCGAGGTGGATTCCGTTCGAGGGTACGCAACGGGCTCTGTTTTCCTTCGCGTGCTTCTTCCGGCGGTGTTCTCCAACAGCATCACGACGAGCAGTGTCCCGAGTGGCATGGCGCTCGTGCCAATGTTTGGAAACAACCTGGCAGCCATTGTTCCGCCCTGCCGAGGCACTGTCCTGGTTGGGGGCTGGTCGCTCGCACTGAGTAGCAGCTTCGCGAGTCAAGCTGTGGCGCTCACACTGCAGTTCACCTTGGACGCGCCCGTGCCGGCTCTCTCGACGCTAGTGCTTCGTGCGAATAACGCCTTGGTCAAGGAGCTCATGCCGGCTGTCACGCACGGCTTCCGCTTCTCCACCGTGACGTCGGCTGTGGCGACGGTTACGGTCGGAGTGAATGAGATGACGGCATTGCCCTGGATCGGCGTGCAGAAGCCGAGTGCGAGTGCGGAGGCGGCCACGCCCTTTGGCGAGAGCACGTTGCAGCTGCATGTGTTGCAGACCTTACCGAGTGGCAGCTTGCTTTCGATCACCATTCCTGGTGTGACGACGCCTTCGCACGCGGGTACATACGTTATGGTGAGTGGTCACGCGTCGCTGTTGAGTCTTGAGATCCGCGCCAAGAACGGTAACTATTTGCAATTGCCCTCAAAGCCTGTAAGTCCGGCGAGCCTTGCTCTGATTCTCGCTCCCTAATTCGCTGCTGCAGCAGCAGGGCGGTGATCATGGCGAAGCAGACCGTCTGGCCAGAGCACGTTTTGAATCTTAGCTATAATACGCAACGAAAGCATTGTATTCCTACACTCTATCCGCTTGGCACTTCGTATTGTTTTAACTGAAGTGCGTTTTACGGCTGGTCCGACCTGCTATTCGGGTCTGAATGCGTGAGTGGACTTAATTCTCGTCTTATTATTATTATTATTATTATCGTCGTCGTCATTGCTGCAGGGTGCATGCTATGCGTCGACGATCATGTTTTCCCCCAAGTCCGTTCACCCTCTCTCACGCCGCGTGCTCACAAGCGCCGGCTGATTCTTTGTGTTGTCTCCTTACTCCGAGTGCCAATCCTCACCAGCAGTTTCGTTTCGAAGCCTCCTCCAGAACTGACCTGCGCGCCTCATCATCTACATAGTACACGTACCTGCTTGGGTCGCAAGCAACCCGAATTGCTATTGACTGAGCACAAGATACATAGATGTGTCGATCACGAAACAGAGGGTTTCTTCGAGAAGCGGGGGAGGCTACTTGGATATAGCTAGCTAGTTTTCTCCCACCCGTTATTTATTTATTCCGTTCGTTCATTCATTCATTCTTCCCTTCACTCTTTCTCCCCATACACGAGCGCTCATTGCTTGGCTTTTGCCGGTTTTTGCGCACCGACACAGAGCTATCGCACACCTGTACACATCTGCACGCCAGAATGCCTGAGCACAGATTCATGTTCGCACATGGGGGCCGTATCAATCACTGCGGCTAGTGCCCTGTTGATGATAAATGGCACCCTGGCTCCTGCTTTAGCTGGCTCCAAGCAGGTGAGAAGGTAGTTGACTTCCTTGATCTGTCTGGTTTCATTCTTTCAAGAGGTTAGTTAGCTAGGAAGAGCCGACACAAGCATGGGCGGGTGGACGCGTGCTTCATCGGATGCCAAGGCCATTTTACGTAAGCTAAGCTAAGCTAAGGTAAGCTCAGCTAAGGTAAGCTCAGCTAAGGTAAGCTCGGCTAAGGTAAGCTCAGCTAAGGTAACCATTGGGGTAACCAGAATTCTACATCCCCCAAGTCGCAGAATTTTGCGAGTTCCGGTCACTTTTCTAATAAATTGATCACAACTTGCGCAGTCCTGTACTGCCGCATCTATAGCGTTCACACTTGAAGAAACTTAATGACTGTATACTACTCCACTGCCTCTATCTAGAACCTCAAGAATAGTCTGGGCTGGGCTCGTTTTCAGGTTAAATCTGGATCGGAACTCGTGAGGATGCCTCATACAAGAGCATTCAACTTCAGGCTCCTGGATGGACCTCCATTGTCCGAGGTGCAAGATCCCGATGCGCGACAAAGCATCATCATTGCGTACATATTAGAACGCGACAATTTCAGCCGGAGCCAAAAGGTGTATTACCGACAACGCCATCAGTTTGATCAGTCTACTTACAACTGCGCTAAGAGAATGGTAGGTCTCAGGTCGTACGAGGCTACGCCCATAGGATATAGACTGGTGTATCAAGATAGGGCCACCGTACCATCCAAATACGACCAAATACTCTCACCTTTTCAAGTTGCATTCTCGTCAAGGGCACTGTTGGATCGTGGACTGCACATTTACCACATTCAGGCTATGGTATACGCGTATCATCAGGGCGTCGAGGGTCGCGAGGACTTCGATACACTCGCGCGTCTCTCAAGGCAGTACATATACACTGGTGATCATATTCGAGAGCTGGAAGCCTATCTACCAAGACGACAATTATTGGCTTGGTTGGAGAAGCGTCTACCGGCACGACGTGCTGGGATGGTCACATTGAACCCGCCGAGGGACTTGCTCGCACCTGCAGTGGACCGCTTTCGACGACACCTACTTACCCTGGCAGCGCAAAAGAGAAAGCATCGGATTCTGAATGCCGACCAGATTAATGTCTACGTATTTCAAGAAGATGGCAAGATGATCATTGGGAGAGGCACTCCTGGAGATGTGGGGATCGAGGGTGATCCCAGACTTGCATTTACAATCCTTTTGACTGTGTCTGATGATGGTCAAATGCTCTCACCGTGGATCATTGCGAAACAGGACGAAGTCACTGCAAGATCAATTTCCTTCGATACACTAGTCGCAGCAAGGAAGAAATTCGTTGAGCTTGCATGTCAGGGTGATGTCGGAACATTGGAAACATTCGATATCCTACACTTTGCGACGACGATTGAGCCATTCCACAGCACTCACGAATCAAGCACCACTGCTCCGCACGCTGGATCGTCTGATAGTGCGGAAAGGTTGGGTATTGGGGAGGATGACGAAGACCTAGACGAGTCTCTTGCATCAGCGAATATCAAGACGCGAGTGAAAGCCAGACTACAAAGCTCTGTAGACAGGCAGCTACCGGCAAACATCGCGACAATCCCAGACGAGCTCATTGATCCTTATGTAGAGGAGTTGGTTCAGATGGTACAAGGGCTGGACGAGGTCAAAAACGAATACCTCGACAAAAGGATCAACAAGGTTCGGAACGCTGTTATCAACACGTGGAACACATTACGGAAAAAGGATAAACGTACTGAACAGGTCATCGCACGAGACAACACTCTGCGGCTGTTTCCTCCATTTGGGGTGTGCTCTCGCTTACCTAGAGCATCCTTTGAAACCTTGACTCTCCGAAGCGCAGTTCTGTATCTCTCAAGGAACATGGCAGCTGCCAGTCCTCGGGGGGATACACCCTCTTTGATGCCGAAACTCAACGCATCTATCTTGCGCGACCTTGGTGTAGTAAGGAGGGCTGTAGAGTAGGGGAAAGGGCTGTAACGGTTCACTTGATTTAAGGTGAAACCTGGCATCAGTATGTGCATCCGGATGGTCATGGAAGAAGATACTGGTGTAGTTCCATAATGCAAGAGCACTGACAAGCCCAGCTCTGAAGGAGAAGGGTAATTTCTCCGTCTTGCTGTGGAGGCCTACTGGTGTTTCTTTATATAATTGGAAGAACACCTCAAGTGACCTGGGATGGATACAGAACTCAGGAGGGAGGATGAGCGGAATGATCTCCACACCATGTAGTTTGGTTCCTTGTATGGGTGTGATCCGTGAGATAGCGTCGTCGGCTTCAATAAATGTCTTGCCGCTCATCGGCATCTCTCTTGGCCTGAGAATCTTATCCTTGCTGACCCTGATCATTTCCGGAAGATAGGTATTGATCACAGGCTTGTCTGCAAGTACCCCTGCAGCCTTCAGTGCAAGAAGAAGTTCCTGGTATCTTTCAATCTTCCTAATAAATGCTCGGTTCAGAATAGTTTCCGGTAAGGTATTTGCTTTGGAGCATGTGGTAACGCAAAAGTCCAGACCATAGAGAATCCTCTTCCCATTTCGATTCATAATGCCGAATAGGTCTGGTCTGACTCCCTTGTCTGGATCTTTGTTGTTCGCATTACCCCAGACTGCTTTATCTACCTCGGCATGAAGACCCCAGTGGTGAATATATTCATATATGAGGTCAATCAGATCATTGTGTCGTGGGATGTACTGGTGCCTGGCGGTAAGGTAGCAGGTTAGTGCCGCTCTTAAGGGTACCGTGGTTTTGTGACAGGATTTTGTGCATTCTCCCATCTCCACTCCTGAAGCTAGCAGGGTACTCATAGCACGGGTCATAGCAGGGACATTTGTGTGTGGCTTTACAGTCAGTAAGTTGCATTTGCTGGCTTGTTCGACTTGTATATGCTTGAACCTGCTGATTGGTTCAAAGCCATGCATGACT